>Ga0078894_10001194_pt1 | contig 19072 bp, 16 predicted proteins | sample LauGreSu1BDMLBSD_2_FD_67506 | JGI IMG/M metagenome (GOLD analysis project Ga0078894, IMG submission 67506) | Freshwater lake microbial communities from Lake Michigan, USA - Su13.BD.MLB.SD (version 4) (version 4) | ecosystem: Environmental > Aquatic > Freshwater > Lake | place: Lake Michigan... | reverse complement strand
GGCTCATTCACCGGCATCGTTCAACCCCCGGCGATTTCACGCGCACGTGCCAAGCCGGTGGCGCGATGCGGCAGCAGGTGGTCTGCGCCCAGTTTGTCTGCAAATCCGGAGCGTTTGAACAGCGACAGCGGCTGTGGTCCTGCACCGGTGATGATCAGGGTCTTGCCGTTTTTTTCCATTTTCCGTCGCAACGTTTCGAGGATGTCGAGGCCGGTGGTATCGACGTTGAGCGCCTTCTGCATATCGAGCACGATGACGCGCGCCGGATCCGCAGGGTCTGCGCGTTCGAGCAGTGGCTCGATGCGGTTGGCCGATCCGAAAAACAGAGAGCCGAACAGTTCGTAGGAGCGCACGCGGTCGCCGGCAATGGTGTCGGAGCCGTTGTCGACAATATCGGTCAATGAGGAAACCCGGGTAATGAAAAACAGCGCAGCCAATACCATGCCAACCTCGACCGCGACTGTCAGGTCAAAGACCACCGTGAGCACGAAGGTGGCGAGCAGTATGGCGCGGTAGTTCATCGTGTAGCGGCGCATCTCGGCGAACTGCTTCCATTCGCCCATATTCCAGGCGACCACCACGAGAATCGCGGACAGTGCTGCCAGCGGCACGTGTTTGGCAAGAGGCGCCGCGACAAGTATCACCACTAGCAGCGTCAGCGCGTGCACGATACCGGCGATCGGGCCGAAGGCGCCCATGCGAACATTCGTGCTGGTGCGGGCGATGGCGCCGGTGGCGCAGAATCCCCCGAACAGGGGCGCCACGATGTTGGCGATACCCTGTGCGATCAGTTCCTGGTTGGGATTGTGGCGGTCGTCGATCATATTGTCGGCGACGGTTGCCGACAGCAGCGATTCGATGGCGCCAAGCAGGGCAATGGCGATTGCCGGCGATACCAGATGGCGCAGTGTCTCCAGCGACAGTTCCGGAAAAGCGAATCCCGGCAGTGACTGCGGGATGCCGCCGAATTTGCTGCCGATGGTTTCCACCGGCAGGCCGAGGATCGCCACCGCCAGCGTGCCGAACACCAGGGCGACGATCGGGCTGGGTACGATCCGCCATTTTTTCGGCCAGACGAGAATCAGGATCAGGCAGGCCAGGCTCAGGCCGACAGTCGGCCAGCTGATGGTGTGCAGTGCATGCCACAGCACGCGGATTTGCGCGAAAAATTCCGCCGGCAGTTTTTCGGTGGTGAGTCCGAGGAAATCCTTGAACTGCGACAGCAGGATCAGCACCGCGATGCCCTTGGTAAAGCCGCTGATTACCGAAACCGGAATAAAGCGGATCCAGGTGCCCATGCGCAGCAGACCCATCGCCAGCAGCATCACGCCCGCCATCAGTGTGCAGATCAGCAGGTTGGCAACCCCATAATTGACGACGATGCCGTAGACGATGACGATAAACGCGCCCGTCGGTCCACCGATCTGCACCCGCGAGCCGCCAAACGCGGAAATGATGAAACCGGCAATGATCGCGGTGTAGATGCCGGACTCCGGTGTCATGCCGGATGCAATCGCAAACGCAATCGCCAGCGGCAGTGCAAGAATGCCGACGGTGATGCCGGAGAGGATGTCGGTGCGCAGGCGTGCGGCGGTGTACTCGCCGTACATTTCAAGCAGACGCGGGCGGAACGCGGGCAAACGGATCATTGTGCTTCCTGGCTAAGGTTTGTGCCCCGGTTCAGTTGCTGCGGAATCGGCGCACCATGTCCTGATCCAGCTCGATGCCGAAACCAGGTTCTGTGGCGACCATCATCACTCCATTCTTGATTGCGGGGCGATTCACCCACATCTGCTGCCATACCGGATCGCGCTGCGGATCAGCGAAACATTCGGCATAGGTGCCATGCGGCACCGCAGCCAGTAGGTGACTGGCTATCTGCGCTTCTTCATGGTGGGCCATCGACAGTCCGGCGGCTGCGGCCATGCCGGCGGCGCGCAGCCAGTCGGTGACGCCGCCGCCTTCGGAAGCATCGTAGTTGATCAGGTCGATCGCACGCGCGTCAATCAGGCGGCGGATCGCGTGGCTGGTGATTTCACACTGGCCTGCGGTGACCGGCATCGCTATGGCCTGGCGTACGCGCGCCATCTGCGCGGCATCGTCATACCAGTGGCAGGGTTCCTCGAACCAGCGGATGTTGTACGGTTCGACCAGCCGCGCGAAGCGGATCGCGTCTTCAGCGACCCAGCCGCGGTTGGCATCGACGCAGATAATGAAATCATCGCCCACAGCCTTGCGCGCAACAGCAACACGCTGGGCATCTTCTTCCGGCGACAGGCCGCCGACCTTGAACTTGCAACCGGCCATGCCGAAATCGCGGTAGGACTCGATTTCGCGGCCGATGTCAGCGTGTGTCTTACCCGGCATGTAATAACCGCCAATGGATATGATCGGCAGACGGTCGGTATAGCCGCCGAGCAGTTCGCGCACCGGCTTGCCCAGAGCTTTGCCGGTTAGATCCCAGATTGCGCAATCCATGCAGGCAATGGCTTCCAGCAGCAGCTTTTTGTCGGCCGCGGAATGAGTCAGCGCAAACATGCGCTGCCAGGCGAGTTCGCGTTGGTAGATCGACAGGCCTTTGACGGCATTGAACAGCTCGTTCTGCACCATCGCAGCGATCTGCGGGCCGTGGGCGCGGTTGTCGCCGTTATAGACTTCGCTGACCAGCCCTGTATCGGTGCGCAGCCGGGTGATCACGGTGGAACGCTTGAGCACGCTGTAGGTGGAACCGCCGAAATTCCTGCTCAGCGGGATGTCGATGGCGATGGCTTCGACTGCAGTGATACGCATCAGTATTCTTTCAAAGGATAAGGATCAGCGCGCCGATCACAGCGGCAGTTGCAACGGAAACGAGGAATGTCTGCCGGTCCCGCGGTGACCAGCCGGGAGCCAGCTGCGGCTGCACGGGCGGTTCTTGCGGCGGCAGGGTATCGGAGGCGATGACCATGGTGTCGATGTCGTGGCGGCTGACGCCGAAGGTAGCGGCCAGGGCATCCGGATCGGTGACTGCGCCGGTCTGGGCTGCGAGGCGCATTGTTGCTGCCATTGAATCAAAACCTTTCGCCAGCCCGCGTGCGGGTAGCGTATCGGCAACGCCGCCATCGGGTAGGGTGCTGTCATCGGCGCGCGACGAGGGCAGGGTGTCGGCAAACGGGTCGGTCGGATCCGGGATCATCCGCGGTGCCGTTATTGCGGCAGTCACGGTCGTCGGGCTCGCTGCCCCCCCTTGCTGGCGACAGGCGCGCAGGTCTGAGGCTAATTCGGCGATGCCGGCGTAACGGTCTTCGGCGTTTTTGGCCAGCGCCTTAGCGATGATCAGGTCGAGCATTGCCGGTAGCGCCGGATTGACGCTGCTCGGCGGCGGCGGTGTGAAATTGACGATCTGGAACATCAGTGAATTAACGTCGATGCCGTTGAACGGCGCCTGTCCGGTGACCATTTCGTAAAGAATCACACCCAGCGAGAAGGTGTCGGCGCGTGCGTCGCAGCGTTTGCCCAGCACCTGTTCCGGCGATAGATAGCGCGGTGAGCCGAGCACGACGCCGGTCTGCGTGCGCACATCGGCAGTACGCATTCGCGCGATGCCGAAGTCGGTGATTTTTACCCGGCCGTCCTTGAGGATCATGATGTTGGCCGGCTTGACGTCGCGGTGCACCACCTCGTGAGCGTGCGCATAGGCGAGGCCGTCGGCGACCAGTGCAGCGATGTCCAGCGCGCGCTCCGGCGTGATTTCGTTGCCGGTAATCAGTTCCTTCAGTTCTCGGCCTTCAAGGTACTCCATCGCCATATAGGCGAGGTCGCCGCTGCGGCCGATGTCGTAAATGATGACGATATTGGGATGGTTCAGGCCGCCGGCAGCACGCGCCTCAATGGTGAAGCGCTTTTCGTAGTGCTCCATCTCGCCGGGATCCAGCGCCATATTGATGGTCTTGATCGCGACCGTGCGTTCCAGCATCGGATCAACGGCGCGGTAGACCACGCCCATCGCGCCGCGCCCGATCTCGGCGACGACATCGTAGCGGCCGAGTTGTGCGGGCTGGGTCATCTTCCTGCGGTTCTCAGCGGCCGCGCACGCTGCGGTACACCGGACCCCATGTCGGGTGTCCTGCCTCGGCGGCGCTCAGTGTGAATTTCGGGTCAGCGGTGATCGCGTTGCTGAATTCCTGCCGGCACTGCGGGATGCGGTCGGTGACGCAGTAGATGAATGCGAGGTATTTATAGGCCCGCGCCTGGTCGGTGCGAGACGTCAGTCCGTTGAGCAGTGCGGACTGCAGCGTGCGCTGGGCCTGTGCGTAATTGCCTTCTTCATATTGCGCGATACCCGTTTTGAGGCGGGCTTCCGCACTGGGCAGTGCGGCTTCCTGGGACTTGGCGCGCTCCTTGTCGAAGTCCATCGAGTCGGAGAATTCCTTCACGCTCTTTTGCACGGCTTCGCAGCCGGTCAGCAGGGGAAGGATCAACAGCAGCAGGGCAAAAGCTCGCATGGCGGGTCTCATTGGAACTGATGCCGGATTCTAATCTCTTCGCCGGACTTGACGTCTACCAACTGTACATAAGAAGCGAAACCGGGGTTACGGATCTCGATACGATGCGGGCCGGGTTTCAGTGCCATGTCGCGCAAAGGCGGTGCCACACCCAGCTTGCGGTCATCCACATAAACCTCCCCCCAGGGCTGCACGTTCAGGCGCACGGTACCGGTTGCGGCATCGGGTTCCGCGGCTGCGGATCGGGCTTCGGATTTGCGGGCAGGCTTGGCGGATGCCGAAGGATCGGGTTTGCTGTCAGCTTTGGTTTTTGCCGGAGGATTTTTGACATCAGGCGCCAGTGCCGAGGGCGACGCCTCTGCTTGCGCCACATCTGCTGCCGGCGCCTCGGGGGCCGGGGCCGGCTTGCGCAGTGTCATGCGCAAGGCAACGGATGCGCCGATGATCAGCATGACGGCCAGCATCGTGGCCAGCAGCGGGCGGCGCATCACGCCACTATGGGCAGTGGATGCCGTGTTGCCGAGTTTTTCAAAGGCGGCGGCATGCGCGGCCTTTTTTCGCGGCAGACGCTGCGGCGCGGGCGCTGTGCCCAGTGCATAAACCTCATGCTCGCGCACATGTTTGTCGGTGCGCGAACCTTCGAAGGTGAAGAGATTGGCGTGCTCCGTCGACAGCGCGGCAACGACTTCATGATAGGAGCGCGAGGCCAATACCTGGTTTACTGCAGCAAATCCCATTACCCGCTGCGCAACATTGATGCCGTCGCCGATGATGTTGGGCTGGTTGTTGATGTCTTTGACCAGACGCACGGGGCCGAGATTGATGCCGGTGCGCAATTGCAGGGGGCTGCCGGCAGCCAATGCGTCGCGCAGCGCGAGGCCGAGGAACAGGCCATCCTCGGGGTCCCCCAGGAAGCTGACGGCGGCGCCGTCGCCGGTGTCGAGAATGATGCGGTCTTTGACGGGCACTTCGCGCAGCGCAGCGGCGAGCAGCTGATTGAGCTGATCCTTGATCCGCATCTGGTCTGCCACCGGCTTTTTCGAAAACTCGACGATGTCGATGAAGACGACAGTGCAGATGAAGTTGCGGTTGCCGCTCATGGTGTGGTGCTGTCTTTGGTCCGGTTTACTTGACCCGCATCCCCGGCTGTGCGCCGGAATCCGGGGACAGGATGAACAGGCCGGGCGCTTCGCCGCTGGCGGCGAGTACCATGCCTTCGGACATGCCGAATTTCATCTTGCGCGGTGCGAGGTTGGCGACCATCACCGTCAGGCGTCCGACCAGTGTCGCCGGGTCATAGGCCGACTTGATGCCGGCGAAGACCTGTTTGGTGCCGAGTTCGCCGACGTCCAGCGTCAGCTTCAGCAGCTTGTCGGCGCCTTCTACATGTTCGGCGTTGGCGATGCGTGCGATACGCAGGTCGATTTTCGTGAAGTCGTCGATCGAGATGTGGGTCGGTTGGGCGGTTGCGGCTTCCACGGCTTTCTCCGTTGTTTTTGCGGCTGCCGGCTTGGCAGCAGGTGCAGAGGGCTTCAGGTTGTCGGTATTGGCAGCAACCAGAGCTTCGATCTGCTTGGGGTCAATGCGTCCCATCAGGTGTTCGTAAGGTTTGACGCTGGCGGCGCATTGGTGGATATCGGTCCAGCGCGGCTCGCCGGTAACTCCGAAAAAATCCCGTGCCTTGGCGGCCCGATCCGGCATTACCGGGGTGATGTAGTAACTGAGAATTCTGAATGCATTCAGGCAGTCCGAGCAGATGGTGTGCAAGGCCTTGTGCTGATCGGGATTGCGGGCAAGTTCCCAGGGTTTGGCCTTGTCCCAGTGTTGATTGACGATATCCGCGATGCGCATGACTTCTCGCACCGCCTTGCCGTATTCACGGTTTTCAAAATCGGCGGCGATGTTGTCCGCTGATGCGATCGCCACGGCGCTTGCAGGCCAGTTCACGGAGTCATCAGCTTGCACCGGCAGCAGCCGGCCCTCGAAGTGTTTGGCAACGAATCCCGCTGCACGGCTGGCAATATTGAAATATTTGCCGACCAGATCGCTGTTCACGCGTGCCACAAAGTCATCGAGGTTGAGGTCGATGTCTTCCATCGTCGGTCCCAGCTTGGCCGCGTAGTAATACCGGAGCCATTCCGGATTGAGTCCCTGTTCGATGTAACTGTTGGCAGTAATGAATGTGCCGCGCGACTTCGACATCTTTTCGCCGTTGACGGTCAGGAAGCCGTGGGCATAGACGCGGGTCGGCGTGCGGAAGCCGGCGTGTTCAAGCATTGCCGGCCAGAACAGCGCATGGAAGTAGAGGATGTCCTTGCCGATGAAATGCACCATCTCGGTATTGCCGCCGGGGCGCAGGAAATCCTGCAGCAGGCCATCACCGAGTTTTTTGCTGCGCACATGATTGGTAAAGCTGGCGAAGTAACCGACCGGTGCATCCAGCCAGACATAAAAGAATTTTTTCTCTTCGGTGCCTGGAATCGGGAAACCGAAGTAGGGCGCATCGCGCGAGATGTCCCAGTCGGACAGCTTGCCTTCGCCGGCTTCACCGAGCCATTCCTTCATCTTGTTGGCGGCTTCGGACTGCAGGTGGTTATCGCCCTGGGTGTAGCGGCGCAGGAAATGCTCGCAGCGCGGGTCGGATAACTTGAAGAAATGGTGCTCGGAAGACTTGCGCACCGGTTCCGCGCCGGACACCGTTGAATAGGGATTTTTCAGTTCGGTCGGGCTGTAGGTGGCGCCGCAGACTTCGCAGGAATCGCCGTACTGGTCCTTGGCGCCGCATTTCGGGCATTCGCCCTTGATGAAGCGGTCGGGCAGGAACATTGCCTTGACCGGGTCATAGAACTGTTCCACCGGGCGTTTGGTGATCAGGCCGCCCTGTTCGAGCTTGCTGTAGATCTCTTCGCACAGTGCGCGGTTTTCCGGGGAGTGTGTCGAGTAGTAGTTATCGAAACCAACGGAGAAATTGTCGAAGTCGCGTTTGTGTTCCTTCCACACGCGTTCGATCAGCTGCTCCGGCGTCAGGCCTTCGGATTCGGCGCGCAGCATCACAGGCGTGCCGTGGGTGTCGTCGGCGCCGACGTAGTGGACTTCCACGGGGGATCCGTCGTCATTCACCTGCATGCGCTGAAAACGCACCCAGATATCAGTCTGGATGTACTCGACCAGATGGCCCAGATGAATGGCGCCATTGGCATAGGGCAGCGCTGAGGTGACGAGGATGCGGCGTTGAGGCATGGATGCAGTCGGGTGAAAGTCGGTGAAAGAACAGCTGAATGAGGCTAAAGGATTGAATTATAACAACAAACCATCGGTAATTAGCCGTGGTTTCGGTCACGGTTCTGTGTAAACAGCTGTCGTGGACGAAAAAACCTTTTCCGACATGGGGTTGTGGTTGGTCGGGCAGGGGTATGCCGATACAATCCCGCCTCACCAAAGCAATCCGAATGGAACCCGAATCATGGCAATCACCGAACAGGATGTACAGAGCGCGCTGAAGCAGCTCGTCGATCCGAACACCAAAACCGACTACATCACCGGCAAATCGGCAAAGAACATCAAGGTCGACGGCAACAATGTGTCCGTCGACGTCCTGCTGGGTTATCCCGCGAAAAGCCAGGTCGAGCCGATCCGCAAGGAAATCACCGCCAAGCTTAAAACCCTGCCCGGCGTCGGCACTGTGACCGTCAACGTGACGATCAAGATTGTTTCCCATGCCGTGCAGCGCGGCGTGAAACTGATCCCCGGGATCAAGAACATCATCGCCGTGGCTTCCGGCAAGGGCGGCGTCGGCAAGAGCACGACTGCGGTAAATCTGGCGCTGGCGCTGGCTGCCGAAGGCGCGAGGGTCGGTGTGCTGGATGCGGACATTTACGGGCCTTCGCAACCGATGATGCTGGGCATTTCCGGCCGGCCGGAATCCAAGGACGGCAAGTCGCTGGAGCCGATGGAAGGCCACGGACTGCAGGCGATGTCGATCGGTTTCCTGATCGACACCGAAACTCCAATGGTATGGCGCGGTCCGATGGTGACCCAGGCGCTGGAACAACTTCTCAATGAAACAAAATGGCATGACGTCGATTACCTCGTCGTCGACCTGCCGCCGGGCACCGGCGACATCCAGTTGACGCTGGCGCAGCGCGTACCGGTGACCGGTGCGGTGATTGTCACCACGCCGCAGGACATCGCGCTGATTGACGCCCGCAAGGGTCTGAAGATGTTCGAGAAGGTGGGTATTCCCATTCTCGGCATCGTCGAGAACATGTCGCTGCACATCTGCTCGAAGTGCGGTCATGAGGAGCATATTTTCGGCGAGGGCGGCGGTAACCGCATGGGTACTGACTACAACGTCGAGATGCTCGGCTCCCTGCCGCTGGACATCAATATCCGTCAGCATGCCGACTCGGGCAAGCCGACCCTGGTGAGCGACCCCGATGGCCGGATTTCCGAGATCTACCGCCAGATCGCCCGTCGCGTGGCGGTAAAGATTGCCGATAAGCAGCAGGACCACTCGGCGGCCTTCCCGAAGATCGTTGTAAAAAACACATAGTCCGGGCGGGGAAACCCTTTCGAAGCCGCGGGATTCGGCGCTAAGATAGCGGTGTGCTGAATTCCGCGATTACCGCCCCATGCGCCGTTCCGGCGCGCAGTCGCCAGTGACGGCGCGGCGCCGTATCGCGTGTGCGCTGCCCGCGCGCCGCAGCCAGCTCATCCTTCAGTAGTTTTCCGACACTCACCTACTCCAGAAGAGGCATCATGCGCTTCCGTTTTCCGGTCATTATCATCGACGAAGACTTCCGTTCGGAGAATACGAGCGGCCTCGGCATCCGCGCGCTGGCCAAGGCGCTGGAGGACGAGGGCACCGAAGTGCTGGGCGTCACCAGCTATGGCGATTTGTCATCGTTTGCGCAGCAGCAGTCGCGCGCTTCGGGGTTCATCCTCTCGGTGGATGACGACGATTTTTCGGCGCAGGAACTGGAGTCGACCATCGGTGAGCTTCGCACCTTCGTCAAGGCGATCCGTTTCCGCAACGCCGATATACCGATCTTTCTGTATGGCGAGACCCAGACTTCCCGCCACATCCCCAACGACGTGCTGCGTGAGCTGCACGGTTTCATTCACATGTTCGAGGACACGCCGGAATTTGTCGCGCGTTATATCGTTCGTGAATCGAAGTCCTATCTCGACAGCCTCGCGCCGCCGTTTTTCCGGGCACTGACGCATTACGCGCAGGACGGTTCCTATTCCTGGCACTGCCCCGGGCATTCCGGCGGTGTCGCTTTCCTGAAAAGTCCGGTGGGGCAGATGTTTCACCAGTTTTTCGGTGAGAACCTGCTGCGCGCCGACGTCTGCAACGCCGTGGATGAACTCGGTCAGTTGCTCGACCACTCAGGTCCGGTGGCGGCTTCGGAGCGCAATGCGGCGCGCATTTTCAACTGTGACCATCTGTTTTTCGTCACCAACGGCACCTCGACATCTAACAAGATGGTCTGGCATTCGACCGTGGCGCCGGGCGACGTGGTGATTGTCGACCGCAACTGCCATGTCTCCATCCTGCACGCGATCACCATGACCGGCGCGGTGCCGGTGTTCCTGATGCCGACGCGCAACCATTTCGGCATCATCGGACCGATCCCGCTGGAAGAATTCAGCTGGGAGAACATCGAGAAAAAGATCAAGGCCAATCCCTTTGCTGCGAAATCGCTGTCGAAGGCCAAGCCGCGCATCCTGACCATCACCCAGAGCACCTACGACGGCATTCTCTATAACGTCGACATCATCAAGGAGATGCTCGACGGCAAGATCGATACCCTTCATTTCGACGAAGCCTGGCTGCCGCACGCGACATTCCACAAGTTCTACCACGGCATGCACGCCATCGGTCAGGGCCGGCCGCGGACCAAGGAGTCGGTGGTGTTTTCAACGCAATCGACGCACAAGCTGCTCGCAGGGCTTTCGCAGGCGTCGCAGATCCTGGTGCAGGACAGTGAGACGCGCAAACTCGATTACGACACCTTCAACGAAGCCTATCTGATGCACACATCGACCTCGCCGCAATACGCGATTATTGCGTCCTGCGACGTCGCGGCGGCGATGATGGAGGCGCCGGGCGGCACCGCGCTGGTCGAGGAATCGATCATGGAGGCGCTGGATTTCCGTCGCGCGATGCGCAAAGTCGATGCTGAATTCGGCAAGGACTGGTGGTTCAAGGTATGGGGGCCGGAACGGCTGTCGGACGAGGGGGTCGGCAACCGCGATGACTGGATGCTGCGGCCTTCCGAGCGCTGGCACGGTTTCGGCAACCTCGCTCCGGGCTTTAACATGCTCGACCCGATCAAGGCCACGGTGATCACCCCGGGGCTGGACGTAACCGGCAAATTTGCCAAGAGCGGCATTCCGGCGGCGGTGGTGACCAAGTACCTCGCCGAACACGGCATCATCGTCGAGAAGACCGGCCTGTATTCCTTTTTCATCATGTTCACCATCGGCATCACCAAGGGCCGCTGGAACACCATGGTCACCGAGCTGCAGCAGTTCAAGGATGATTACGACAACAACCAGCCGCTGTGGCGCGTGTTGCCGGAGTTCCTGACTGCGCATCCGCATTACGAAAAAATCGGCCTCAAGGACCTGTGCGAGCAGATTCATGGCGTTTACAAAGCGAATGACATCGCACGACTGACCACAGAGATGTATCTGTCGGACATGCAGCCGGCGATGCCGCCGGGCGAGGCCTGGGCGCGCATGGCGCATCGCAAGATTGAACGCGTTGAAATCGACAAGCTGGAAGGCCGTGTAGCCAGCGTGCTGCTGACGCCGTATCCGCCGGGCATTCCGCTGCTGATTCCGGGTGAGCGTTTCAATAAAACGATCGTGCGTTATCTGCAGTTTGCGCAGTCGTTCAACCAGCAGTTCCCCGGCTTCGATACGGATATTCATGGCCTGGTGTCTGAAAATACAGGCGGTCAGTTGCGCTATTTCGTCGATTGCGTCATCGACGATTGATCGTTATTAAGTAATTGATTTTAAAGTAATTATCCGTGATCCCGTCAGCGCCGCTGGATTGGCGGATCGAAAGCAGGCTGCCCGGTGTGCACTGGCCGACAATGCCGGATGCGGCGGCCTCACAGGTGCTGGCGCTTCTGTTTCAGTTAGAGCGCACGCAATGGCTGCCGCCGCAGGAATTGCAGGCGCTGCAACTGCGCCAGCTGACTTTGGCGCTGACGCATGCCGTCAACACCGTTCCCTATTACCGCCAGCACCTGCTTCCGGTCTGGACGCCGCAGCTTGAACTGACGATCGATATCGTTCAGCGTTTTCCGTTGCTGACGCGGCGTCATCTGCAGGATCACCATGCAGAGTTGATCAGCACTGCGCCTCCGGCGCAGCATGGCGGTGCCGGTTTGATTCATACCTCGGGCTCGACGGGGTCACCGGTCAGCGTGCTGCGTACTGTGCTCGATAGCCTGTTCTGGAAAGTGTTTACGCTGCGCGAACATGTCTGGCACCGGCGCGATCTGGGGGCCAAGCTGTCGGCGATCCGACAGGGCCTCGGTGAAGAGGAAGGCGACAATTGGGGCGCTGCGACCAACGGTATTTTCCGCACCGGACCGGCATCGACCCTGCCTGTGTCGCGGGACATCGAAACCCAGCTGCGCTGGCTTGAGGCGCAGCGGCCGGCTTATCTGATGACCCACCCCAGCAATCTGGAGGCGCTGGCGCGGCATTGCATCGATCACGACATCCACATGCCGTACCTGCGAGAAGCGCGGACACGCGGTGAGGCGCTGGCTGCCGATTTGCGCGAGCTTTGCCGCGAAGCCTGGGGCATTCCGGTGGTCGACATGTATTCCTCGAACGAATGCGGTTACATCGCGCTGCAGTGCCCGGAGACCGATCACTACCATGTGATGGCGGAAGGGCTTCTGGTCGAAGTCATTGATGACGAAGGTCATGCCTGCGCCCCGGGGCAGACCGGACGCATCGTGGTCAGCACGCTGCACAATTTTGCGATGCCGCTGATCCGTTACGAAATCGGCGATCTGGCCGAGGTCGGTGCGCCTTGTGCCTGCGGCAGGGGATTGCCGGTGCTGGCGCGCATCCTCGGGCGAGAACGCAATATGTTCGTCTTGGCCAACGGCAAACGCTTCTGGCCTTCGTTCGGCTTGCGTGGATTGTCCCGCGAACTCGGCATCCGCCAGCACCAGCTGGTGCAGAAGTCGTTTGAACTCATCGAGGCAAGGCTGGTGGTGGATGCGCCGCTGGACGCCGCGCAGGAAGCGCGCCTGCGCAGACATCTGCTGTCTTTTGTGCCTGAAGGTTTCCGCGCGGAGTTCAGTTATTGCACTGAAATTCCACGCAGCGCCAGCGGCAAGTTTGAGGATTTTGTTTCGGAAGTCATCCAGCCGGGTCGCTGACCATGTCAGGGACGCGTCGCCACGGCCAGCAAAAAAGTGCTGGCAGCGGCTACCGACGGTGCGCGGATGTTTTCGATCTGGCCCGCACCGTGCTGGTGATGATCCAGGCTTTGAATAACGAGCCCCGCGAGTTCCAGCGGCGCACGCAGTTCATGCATGGTGTGAAGCGGATAGTTGACCTGAAGGCGCGCGTATTGCTCGGCGGCCGTGGTGGCGAGTTCAAGGTCGAAACCCGCCGGTGCGTCGGCTTTGAGCAGGTTCGCGCGCACGGTGTCGCGGAAGGCTGTGACATGATCGGCAGGGAAGGTGATGCGCGTTGACGGGTCATTGGTGCGCAGGCGGCTGGCAGTGAGAAGTGTGCCGCCCTGTTTCAGTAGGGTAAAAAAACGTTCTGCGACCTTGGGCCATTGTGCGTACGGGAAACGGCCGATAAACGAATCGGCGCAGACCACGTCGAATTGTTCAGGGGAGGCGTATTCGAGAAAATCCGATCGCACCGTTTGGATTGAAAATCCCGCGCGATCGGCAAACCATTGGTTCAGTTGCAGCGGTGTCTCGCAGATATCGAGCACGGTGACCGCCGGTGTTGTATTAAGCTCCGCGAACTCAAGCGCAATCTGCGCCAGCATGGCGTAGTCCGACGCGCCGGAGATCAGGATCGCGGGCCGGTTTTTGCCGGCTACAGCCTTACGGATTTCCCGGCGGTAAAACTCGCTGCGGCGAGCGGCGGTGCCGGCAATACCCATCAGCCTCAGCAATTGCCAGAGCCCGTGATTCCATGCACACGTCACGCCGGTTGCGGGATCGTGCCGGCAATAGCGGGCGGCAAGATCCCATGCGATGGGTGCGCTGATTTCCAAGGGTTCGTCGTAGGGGTTCATGGTGTTGTGCGACAGAAGATGGTGGCATCTTAACCCGAGGGCCGAACTGCGGGCGGGTGCTAAACTGAAATATCCCATGTACAAAGTGTTGATCCGATGTCCGATCTGATACGTTCTGCAATGCCCTGTGTCGCGTGGCCCGCCATTACCGATGATCGTGCTGCGCAGGCGCTGGCGCTGCAGTTTCAGCTCGAGCAGTCGCAGTGGTGGCCGCTGGAGCAGCTGCAGGCGCAACAGTTGAAACAGTTTGAATCGGTGTTTCGCCATGCCATAACGACAGTTCCGTATTATCGAGAGCGGTTTTCAGGGCTTGCGGATGTTTCTACCTGGGATGCCTATCGCCAGTTACCGCTCAGCTCGCGGCGTGATGTGCAGGATGCAGGGGCTGCGATGCACAGTGATGCGCCGCCAGTTGCCCATGGTCCTGTCAGAAGCACTGGTTCATCAGGTTCGATGGGCCGTCCCCTGCTGACGCTCAGCACCGGCTGGAGTCAGATGCTGTGGAATGCCTTTTTGCTGCGCGACCATCTCTGGCACCGTCGCGATCTGAGCGGCAAGCTGGCTGCCATCCGTAGCAAGACCGGGGAAGGGCGTCTGGATCAGTGGGGTGACGCCACTTTGCCTTTTGTAACCGGTCCTTCCGTCGTGCGCGGCTTGTCTGCTGACTTGGATGAGCAATTGCAATGGCTGGTCCGCGAGGATCCCGATTATCTGATTTCGTTCGCCACCAACATCCAGGCGCTGGCCCGGCGTAGCCGGGAATTGGGTTTGCATCTGCCGCGGCTGCGCGAGGTGCGCACCTACGGTGAGATGCTCAGGCCGGATGCGCGCGCCGATGTGCGCGAGAGCTGGGGTTTGGAGATCGTCGACAGTTACAGTTCGGAAGAGTTGGGCTATATCGCATTGCAGTGCCCGGAATGCGAGCACTACCACGTGCAGGCCGAGAATCTGATTGTCGAAGTGCTTGATGAGTCCGGCGAACCCTGTCGACCAGGGGAGACCGGCCAGATCGTGGTGTCAACACTGCATAACTTTGCGATGCCGTTGTTGCGTTATGCCAATGGCGATTATGCTGAAGTCGGCGAGCCTTGCCACTGCGGTCGCGGACTGCCGATGTTGAACCGTATTGTCGGCCGGCAGCGCAACATGGTGGTGCGTCCGGACGGCGTGCGCCACTGGCCGAGTTTTCCATCGGAAAGCTGGCGTGATGTTGCGCCGATCCTGCAGATCCAGCTGGTGCAGGACGCGATTGATCATATCGAGGCACGGTTGGTGCTGAGGCGTGCTCTGGCGGGCGATGAGGGGACACGTTTGATCGCCGTGTTGCAGGATTGCCTGGATTATCCCTTCAACATCACGCTGTCCCAGGTAGACGATATTCCGCGCGGTGCAGGCAACAAGTACGAAGACTTTGTTTCGCTGCTTGCGGGATAACGAGGGTTACTGCATCATTTTTTTAAGTCGGCTCATCCATTCTGCCGCCTGTGATTCGGCATCCGAAATCTGTGCGGCCGTCATGCCTTCCCTCAGTTTCGGCATTGCCTCGGCGGCAACTTCGTCGCCTTGCAACGCGGCGACACGTACCCAGTAATAGGCCTGGCGTGCATCTTTCGGAACACCTTTTCCCTCGTGATACATCATGCCGAGATTGTGCTGGGCCTGGACATGGCCGCGGCGTGAGGCTTCGCGGAACCAGCGTGCCGCGCGCTCGTAGTCGACAGTGACGCCTTCGCCGGTGATATAGGTCAGCCCGAGGTTGTACTGCGCACCGGGATCGTTCTGGATCGCGGCGAAGTTCCACCAGCGGTGGGCTTCCGCCATATTTTTATTGACACCATAACCGCGTGCATACATCAGGCCGATACTGGTCTGCGCCCGGGCATCGCCGGCTTTGGCAAGCCGGAGATACCATTCGACCGCCTTCTTGAAGTCCTGATTGGCGCCGTTGCTGCCGGCGTAATAACTTTCGGCGAGCGTGTGCATGGCCGAGCGGTCGCCAGCAGCGGCGCGCTGTGTCAGGTCTTCCATCGTGATTTTGCTGTCGGCGGCCTGTGCGATGAAGGTCGCCACGCTGAGGAGCAGTGCGGCGAGCCTAGGCCGCCACACGGTCATGCACCTCGAAACGGTAGTCGTGGGCGTGACGTTCGTCCCTTGAATACTGTTTCGTGCTTTGCAGTTGCCAGTCGGCGGGATTGAATGCCGGCATCCGGGTGTCGCCGTCGGGTTCGGCATCAACCACCGTCAGATAGAGGCGGTCGGCCATCGGCATTGCTGCACGGTACAGTTCACCGCCGCCGATGATGAAGATTTCGCTATCGCCGGCGCACAGTGCGACGGCCTGTTCCAGCGTGTGTGCAATCCTGGCGCCGGGCACGACGTATTCAGGCTGGCGGGTGACGATTACCGTGCTCCGTCCCGGCAGCAGGCGGCCAATTGATTCGTGGGTCTTGCGGCCCATGATGATGTGATGTCCCATGGTGACCTGCTTGAACAGCTGCAGTTCATTGGGCAGGTGCCAGGGAATCTTGCCCTTGGCGCCGATGACCCGGTTTTTGGCCATGGCGACGATCATCGACAGCCGCGGTTTGGCTGTTGCGTTCATGCCTTACACCGCCACCGGCGCTTTGATCGCCGGATGCGGGTTGTAGTTTTCCAGCGTGAAGTCATCGTATTTGAAAGCGAACAGGTCTTTTACTGCCGGATTCAGTTTCATTACCGGCAGCGGGCGCAGTTCGCGCGACAGCTGTTCTTTCACCTGGTCCATGTGGTTCAGATAAATGTGCGTATCGCCGAAGGTGTGCACGAAGTCGCCCGGCTTCAAACCGCAGACTTGGGCGATCATCATCGTCAGTAGCGCGTATGAGGCGATGTTGAAGGGCACGCCGAGGAACATGTCGGCGCTGCGCTGGTAGAGCTGGCAGGACAATTTGCCGTCGGCGACGTAAAACTGGAAGAAGGCGTGACAGGGCATCAGCGCCATTTGGTCGAGGTCGGCGACGTTCCATGCCGAGACAATCATGCGCCGGGAATCGGGATTGTTTTTCAGTTGCTGCAGCACCTGGCTGATCTGATCGATGTGGCGGCCGTCAGCTGCAGGCCAGCAGCGCCATTGATAGCCGTAAACCGGACCGAGGTCGCCGTCGGCACGCGCCCATTCATCCCAGATCGAAACGCCGTTGTCCTTCAGGTATTTGACGTTGGTGTCGCCCTGCAGAAACCACAGCAGTTCGTGGATGATCGACTTCAGGTGCACTTTTTTGGTGGTTACCAGTGGAAAGCCCGCGCTCAGATCAAAGCGCAGCTGCGCGCCGAATACCGAGATCGTGCCGGTGCCGGTGCGGTCGGACTTGCGGGTGCCGGTTTCGAGCACATGGCGAAGAAGGTCGTGGTAGGGACGCATGGACGCGGGGTTACCTGGAACGGTTGAATATGGCGGCGATTTTAGCAGGACGCGCGGTGGTCGCCGCTATAATCACGGCAACCAATTTACGGATTTCCGAGATGCTTGCCCGACTGAATGCCCGTTCCGAATACCCCGCCGCCCGGTTGCTGAAAAAAGCCGGCCATCTGCTGATCATTGCTCCCGCCGGAATCGCGTTGCCGACTTTGCCGCTGCATGAAATTCTGGAGAAAACGCTGGTACGCCGGCGTAAAAAAGCGGCCGATCTGGCGAAAGGTGCGATCACTGCGGAAACAGCGGATGGCGTGCTGGTGTCATGGGTGACCCCGGACACGAAAAAATCAGCTTTCGACCAACACACCCTTCTGCGCAAGGCTGTTGGCGCGCTGCTCGCCGAGCAACCCGAAACATTGACCATCGTGGTCACCGGGGCGGCATCGACCCGGCGCGAGCTGGCCGAGCGCGCGGTTTATGTCACCTGGGTGAACGGTATTCTGTTGCCGCAGCGCAAGAAAACCCCCGATCAGAAGCCGCTGAAAACCATCGAGCTTTTCGGTTACCGGTCGACCGACGGTTTTGCGCAGGCGCGCGCGGTCGCCGAAGGCAATGTGCTGTGCCGTGAACTGACGGTGACGGCGCCGAATGAACTGACGCCGGGTGCTTACCGCAAACGTCTGGCGGCGCTGGCGAAGGCGCAGGGCTGGACGCGCGAGGAATACGATTTTAAAAAGCTCAAACGCATGGGCGCCGGCGCGTTCTGCGCGGTGGCGCAGGGCAGCGATGAAGCGGATGCTGCCATCGTGCGTCTGCGTTACCGGCCGCGCGGTGCGAACAAAACCGTAGCACTGGTGGGCAAGGGTATTTGCTTTGATACCGGCGGGCATAACCTGAAACCGGCGCGTTACATGCAGGGTATGCATGAAGACATGAACGGTTCAGCGGTGGCACTGGGCATTCTCGCTGCCGCGACTGCGGCCAAGCTCAAGGTCAATATCGACTGCTGGCTGGCGCTGGCGCAGAACCACTTGAGCCCGCGCGCCTACAAGCAGAACGACATCGTCACTGCGCTTAACGGCACGACGATTGAAGTCGTCCACACCGATGCGGAAGGCCGCATGGTGCTCGCTGACACTTTGACGCTGGCGGCGCGCGCGAGGCCGGATGTGATGGTCGATTTCGCGACGCTGACCGGTTCGATGCATGTCGCACTGGGCAATCGCTACAGCGGCATTTTTGCGACCAGTGATGAGCTGGCTGAGTTTGCGCTGCAGGCAGGTGTGGCTTCAGGTGAGCGCCTGTGCGCCTTCCCGATGGACGAGGATTACGACGGCGCGCTCGACAGTTCGGTGGCCGACGTCAAACAATGCACGCTGGATGGCGAGGCTGACCACATCCTTGCTGCACGGCTGCTGCAGCGTTTTACTGAGAAGACACCGTGGATCCACATGGACCTGTCGGCACACGGCTGCAAGGGCGGGCTGGGTGCGGTGGCGACGGACTGCACCGGCTTTGGTGTGGCATGGGGAAAACTCTTTCTGGCCGGTTACGAGCGCGACTGATCGTCGCTCTTAATCCCCGCTGTTAACCGCGCTTTTTATCCCAGACGTAACGCACCAGTCTTTGCCAGCGGTTTTGCGGCTGCTTTAGTGCATTCGGACCGCGGCTGAGCTGGTCCCGGGCGTGGCTTTTTTTGACCAGCTCGTGCAGTTCGCGCATGTTCATGCCCCCTGGCCCCTTAATCTGTTCCGGGTCGGTTTTGTCGGGATCGGGTTTGTCGCTCATGCAGGGCCTTGGGATGTTGACGGCTATGTTAAACTTCGTGCTTGATTTTAATGGAGTTTTTACGTCATGTCGGGCAGCACGCTGGGTACCCTGTTCTGCGTTACT
>Ga0078894_10001193_pt1 | contig 19077 bp, 36 predicted proteins | sample LauGreSu1BDMLBSD_2_FD_67506 | JGI IMG/M metagenome (GOLD analysis project Ga0078894, IMG submission 67506) | Freshwater lake microbial communities from Lake Michigan, USA - Su13.BD.MLB.SD (version 4) (version 4) | ecosystem: Environmental > Aquatic > Freshwater > Lake | place: Lake Michigan... | reverse complement strand
GTGGTTAAGTGTACCTAACGTACTTAAACTCCTTCTGCTTATTAAAGAATGAATACAGCTCCTGTTCATACAATGGATGGGAGCCGTACTTTATCTCACCCGTAAGGTTTTTTATTTTCCCGTAAATGATTCCGTCGTCGCACGACCATATGATTACGGGGTTAAGTATTTTATCGGAAAGCTTAATTAATTTCTTTGTGCTTATGGGAAGGGGGTAGGAGTCCCTGATTGTTTTAAACCTACCCACTACTTCCACATATGCTATAAGCTTGTTGCTCTTATCAAATACCTTATAGTCGATGTCGCTTGGAGATAGCTTTTCAAACCTACCGTCAAAAAGTTTTACGAATGTTTGAATGGCTTTTGTCTCTCTTCGCAAATTCTCTTCGCTCTCAAAAGTCATCGTCAGGAATTGATTTTAGGATTAGTCTTAGCTCTAGTATTACATTACGAATCTCTTCACTAGCAAACTCAAAGTCCCTGTCTACTAAAGACTCGTAGATGTCATCCAAGGACGTGTGACATATGTTCATAATAAACAGTATGCGCATTGCCCTTTTATTTTCCAAATCATTTTGAGCCATGTCCAAAGTTAGGAATTTTATTTAATTCTTCCCTAATTTTTGAAATATACAAGGTTGCATCCATCAGTTCTTCCATTAAATGGTTTAGCCATTGGTCTATAGTCAGGTCGTTTCTTTCGAGTGTAGTTCCATACTTTCTGTATCCCGCAGCGGAGCGCTCATTAAATAACTCCACTACTTCCTCAACGTGTTTGTCCTTGAACTCAGATAGCTCCACAAGTTGTTGATAGGTCCATTCTTTGTGGTTACCATCGTCTGAATACTCTCTCCAAATTACTTGGTCTATGATTGGAACTTGAGATTTTTTCTTCAGCTCGTACACAATCTCTGTTGCTTTTTTACTTGTCATACTTTAAAAATTATTGAGTTAAACATTCTATTTATTTTTTGTTCTACGTATTCCTCTTCACCCTTAGGGGTTCTTTGTTCGATTAGTTGAATAACGGAGTCAAGTCTTTCAAGTTTTTTAAAGTAAAGCTCATACTTATTTTTATCTTCGGTTACCTTTTCTAATGCAGTCTCTAAGAACTTTATTTTTTTCTTATCGTCGTAAACATCATCGTCAAACCAAGCCTTTCGAAAGTCTTCGTACATATCTGTAAGCAAATCAAACTTAGATGAGAATCCTTGGTCTGTCTTCTTAAGCCAAGAAAAGTTGTCTAAGTAGTGAATTACCGTAGCGTGGTCTTTGTCTATGTACTTACCTATCTCTGATAAACTACATCGACTGTACCTTCTCATTAGTTTAGCGTACATCATGCGCGCCTCTACGACCGGTCTCTTTCTTGACCTGTTACAGATTTTGAATCCTACAAACTCTTCCACAAAGTCTAGTGTTTTTACTGCTTCTAAATTATTCCCCATCTCCTCTATATATTTGTACTATTAATCCATGTTCTAATAATTCTCTGCGTCTATACTCCTGTAGTTTAGACATCTTACCTGTTGGTGTCTTTACCTCTATGAACTCAACGTGAGCACCATAAGGTATGGCAATCAAATCAGGGATTCCATTCTTATTGGTCTTGACCAACTTAATTACGTAGTACCCTTCAGCCTCCAACTCCTTAATCTTCTTGGCTTGTATTTGCTGTTCTGTCATAATAATTTTTTAAAGTGATTAACTGTAAAGTCTTTCTTGGCGCTTACTGCCTTATATATCTCCTTCTCTATTCCGCCTTCAGCGAATACCCAATAGACCTTGTTGAATGCGCGCTCTTTGGTAGTCATCCTATCTCGCGACTGCCAATAACTCGTGGCGCTGAAGTCGATGTTATAGTACACCAAGTAGTTAGCATTTTTTAAGGATATACCCTCGCGCCCCGATACAATCTGTAGAGCGATGACCTGATATCCATCGTTGTCAAACTTATCTAACTCCGTGGTCATGGTGTCTTTAAAGACACTCTTCAGCGCGTTTAGCTCCTCCTTAAACTTATAGAAGATACCAATCCTTGAGTCGGCAAACTTCTCTTTAATGAACTCAGCCTTTGTAGTATCTACAATCATACTGCTTCCACTCTCAAACTTAATCGTTCCGCTGCAAAGCTGATGCACCTTCTGCATTAACTTGACGGGTGTGTCTGCAAGTATTAGTTCACTCTTTCCTTCAATGACTAGGTCCTTCTTAAGTCTCTTGATGAGGTCGTAGGTCTTCGGTTTCATTCGAACGTACAGTACTTCTTCCTCAACCTCTGAGGTGAATCCTGCATCCTGCTGCGTGTAGCTGATGGTGTAGGGTTTCATTGCCTCTAAGATTGATTCCTTACCATGGGAGTAGTCTCTTATACGTAAGCTGTTAATCATTCTCTCCTTGACATCTACGTAGTCTGCTGCGAACTTATAGAAGCTTGAGTAGTTTTTAAATGGATTCTTAGGAATCGAGTGCACCTGATGGTACATCTGCGAGTAAGATTCGGGGGTCGGGGTCCCCGAAAGCAGTATGACGTATGGTCTATTGGTGGCAATGAACTCAGCTACAATCTTTGCTCTGTTACTTGGCTTAGGAAAAGCTCCCATGCCATGTGCCTCATCCAAGATGATTACATCGTATCCAAATTTATCAAGGGTATGAAGGCTCTCGTAATTGATGACTGTGATGTTATAGTCAGGTGATAACAAATCGTAATCTCTTTGGATAGTTGAAATAGCCTTCTTCTTGGTAACGAATAAAACCTCTCTAGGCTTCAATAGCTCGCATATGCCGAGACTTGTAAGTGTCTTGCCTGTCCTTACCTCCATCGCTAAGTAAACGAAGCGGAAATCGTCTAAAATTGCGTGAGCTTTTTTAATGATGTCTTTTTGGTAATCTCTAAATTCAAAACTCATCTTTGCTTTTTGTTTATAATGTTCTAAACTTCGCTCAAGTTTGTCAACCGTAGGCTCTATGTTTCTGTAGTATGGTACAGTCTTCTTAACTGAATGCTTACCTCTACCCTGAGTAACCTCTTTTGTCTTTGAGCAAACCTTGAGCATTAACTCACACCTGTGTCGCATCATTGCGTCGGTGTATCCACTCCACTGTGGTATTATCTTACTAATAGATTCTTGCATATGCCGCATCTTGTTTGTTCCCAATGGTATTTTAATATCGTGGGGTAATCGCACTCACATATCCTATCTTTAGGCCTTCCTAATGAATCGAATCTAAGGTCATACTCCTTCTTAAGTTCATTACACTCCTCATACATCTCAAGTGATTCAAAGTACTTGATGATTGCTGCTAGGTTCTTTTCATTAAGTTCTTCGTTTGGAACATGAGCAAACATAGATATCGGAGTCTCTGATATAAACACCTCATCAACCTTTCCGGTAATCGAGTTGTATGAGTTTAACATAGCGATGTGAACTAATTGCTTCTTATTCATTTTTTATTTTTTAATTGTTAGATTTTTTATCATCGATGTAATTCATAATGAATCCCACAAATACAATAATGTTCATTCCGAAGGACATTAGCACCTCATGAATGTCTGCGTAAACAGATGTCATAAGGTGCACGTGTCCTATAGTCCAAAATGGTATCGCTAGATTTTGACTAATCCAAATAATGGTAAACTTAATCAACCTCATGCTCATCAAATAACTCAGGCGGTGTTGGCTCAGGTGTTGGCTCATCGCGCTTCTTGTTAATAATAATCCATCTTCCCTTGTCATCACGTCCCTCTGTAGGTACAACACCTTCTTGGAATAATGCATAAGAATTTAACCACTTGTAGAATCGTGTTCGGCTAATAGTCATCTTGGCCTTAGGTCCGTAGTCAGGATACTCATTAATGAAGTCAAAGTAAAGGTCGTTCTTGTAGTATCTGACACCCGAGAACAATCTCTGCTCATTACCCATGTTCTCAACCAATCCGCACCACTCAATAAAGTCGTGGCAAGTCTCAGCTGATAGCTGACGGATTTTAAGATTTACGAACTTAGATTTAACAAGACCTGTGTTTAAGAAACTCTGCAAGCAACCAACCATGTAGTTGTCAAACTCACACCAATCCTCATCGTTCCAATCCTCAAACATCAACTTACCAAACTCATCCAATGGCGTGAATGATTTGCGGTAGTACTGATGCAACTCCAACTCCCACTTACGACGAGCAAACGAGTTACCCGCGCCCTTGATGGCGTAGTTCGTGGTAATGGCAATCTTAGGTGAACGGCTGAACGGAATCTTGATAGCGTCCTTGTTCTTCTTTTCTAAAGTCAACCCCTCGGTTACCACACTGAACAATCTCTCGAAGTCAAAGTACTTCTTGACGTCATCAAAGCAAAGTATCTGCGTATCTGCTGACACCAACTGATAGGCGAAGCTTCGCTCAAACGTGAACGATTTACCATCGATGACAACCAACTTTTTCATTTGGCTTAGCGCGTTCATGAACAACCCCTTACCCGTACCACCCTCAGGGTTATCGCTGATGACCTCATCGTTTAGAATGACGGCCGGGCAGAACTCACGGGTCTTATATCCGTGTAGTAGGAATCCAATGGTAGACTCCATGGAACGAACTCTGTACTCATCTTGTCCACAGATGTTCTTAATGAAGTACTTGTAGTCGCACATCTCTGTAACTGAACAGATGTTGAAGTTACGGTCGATGACGTGGTCCTTCCACACGTAACCGCCAAGGTCAAGATAGTCAATTGGTATAATCTCCGTCTTAGTAATCTTTACAGCGCAATTTCGGTAGTAAAGATATGACGTGTCCTTGGTGTCCTCAATGAAGAAAATATCGATGGTAGATAGCATCGATAGGAACTCTTCCTTAAAGAAGCGCGTGTTGTCCGCAAAGTAATTGTAGACGGACATATCGTCCAACTCAAGTAGATGCGCCAAGACAAAGTCCTTTATCTCCTTCTCCGAGGTGTGGTCGATGAGGTTATTGGTAACCTTTACGAACACGTAGTTCTTACTTCCCTCGGGGCAGTACTTGTAGAACCCATTGTCCTCTAAGAAGTGTTTGAATAGGATGTGAATTATCTTAATGATTCCCTTATCGTTCTTAGTCCAGAATGTTTGCTTTGCATTTTCCTCCTCAACCTTGTTGAGTACCGAATCGATTACCTCGCTGCTCAAATTGGAATCTTGCATTTGAGAGCGCACTTCCTTTTTTGGCACACCACGACGAAGCTTTGCACGTATTTGATTTACTCGCTCCTCATCCTCGTAGTACTTAGTACCAAAGTCGGCTGTATTTGCGTAAGCTGAGTCAATCGTTCTCGTTATCTCCGTCATGGTAAAGCCCGAGTCTTGAAACTGACCGAGTACGTAAGTAGCTAGGCTCTTGTTTACGCCGAAGTCATTTAATGAACGAGCAAGGATGTAAGCGTTGTGATTTCTTTGACCCTCAACCATTGGGTATTTCTTTTGCCACCACTTAATGAGTATCTCAACCACCTTGTTTTCATCGGTAATTGGAATAGTTGGAGAATCCATGTACTTGTTACGCTCAGTGTACTCGGGCTCCTCGATGATATCCCAAACAGATGAGTTGTAATTGATGTGTATCTGTGGGTCGTATGACTCGTAGCACACGCGGCTGATGTTCTTTGATGTCTTATCAAAGTACGGAGAGTTGAAGTACTTCTCAAGGCTATTGAAGTAGTTGGTGTGGTTCTCAGGGTCAGCGGGAATCTTTACCAATACCTTAAGCCCGTTCCCCGACGGGGAAATAAACACAGAGTACACGTACTTGTTCTTCGATAGGTTCTCCTTATCTTGAAGTAATGCCTTTTGCTTATCATACCCATCAAAGTCCAAGCAGATAAGCCCGCTGTGCTCGATAAGGCTTGCGTCAGTTCTCTTATTGAACTTACCGCTAAAGCATATTGCGGGTAGACCCTTCTTTAATTCATTTCGCTCGGGCTTGCGTTTCTCGGAGCGTATGCGCTTGACCAAGTCCTTAGACTTTCCGTCCTTGATGCGCTCGAGTATAACATCTACATCCTTAAAGAATGGTGTAGCTGTTTCCTTGATATTTTGGAAGATTGTTACTTGAGATGTCATCTTATGTCGATTTTATTTGATTTCTGTCGTTTTTCTGTCACTTAACTATCTGATATTTAGATTACTGTCGATTCTGTCGATTTTAAATTTAAATTATAATAAATAAAAAAAGAGAGAGAGTAATAATATATATAGAGAGTATAGAGAGGGTTATTTTCGTCATTTCGTCATAGTATAGAGGTCAAAAAAGGGGAGCGGAAACTCCCCTTTATCTTTCTCACTATCAACCTTTTAGAAAGGTAAGTCCTCGTCTTCGTCCTCTTGCTGAACGGGCGCGGGCTTAGACTTAGGCTGTTGTTGCGTTGGTGTAGAATCGACATTCTTTTTTGATTCGTAGGTGTTCAGTTCAACGTAAGCGTTGCCCGTTCTACCATACTTGATGTCTAAATTTACCCATCCATTCTTTTCGTTGTTGCGTAAGAATGCGATGGCTTCGTCAACTTTTACGGATAGTGCACCAACCACAAAGTCGGGCGCGTCTTCTCTTCTCTTGAAAATAAATCCGTCTGCAAATGTTCTTTCTTTCTGTTCCATGGTATTAATTGTCTTTAGTTAATTTTGTTAATAAATCTTCTATCATTTGTTCATTGAATCTTTCGATGGTGTTATGCACCTCGCGAGTTGCAAGAATAAGGATATGTTCGTAGGATAATTCCTCATTAAGTCTCTCTGCTAATTTACTTAGTGTTTTGTCTTCAACATCAGAGAAGTCTTTTACGCAGTTTGCTAACTCTGTAGCAAAGTTTTCTACGTTTGTGCCTAAAGCTTCATGAAAGCCGTCGGCGCCGTGGTTAAATTTTAATTGTTTCATATTGTTATTGGATTTAATTGGTTACTAAGAATTTAGTATGCAGTACACTGTAAATACATTCATCAAAATTAAGAATATGTACGCATATATCAAATTATTTTGTTGATATTTCATAGTCTAGTTATCAACATTATTACTAAATATATGACTAGCATACCTATGAGTATCATAGTTCCGTATGCAGCCATCTCTTCTCTTCTATCATTTCTATTTTTCATAGCATAAAGATTAGGTATCCGATAGAAATTCCCGCTAAAAGATGTAAGAGTCGGTAGTAGTCTTCTTGGTTCATTCTTCCTCGTTTACTATTTCTAATCTTCCGTTAAATTCGTAGCCAGTCAATCGTATAAGCTTTTCAATGTGATAAATCAAGTCCTCCAAATCAACATCGTCGTTGTCAAACTCGTAGCTTGCTTTGTGTCCGTAGTGGGTTATCTCTATTTTCATTGTTCTTTTTTTTAAAGTTATTAATCTAGTTCCTCATCGATGTAGTAGTTGTCGATGTCATCAGTTGGGTCATCACCAAAGTACGTCTTGTATACCTCGATTGCTCTCTCAACCTTGCGCTCGCCTCCTAAGATAAAGTTCTCTGTCGGACGAAAGATACCTAGCTGAGAAGTCTCTTTATCGATTACAAAGAAGATAAGGGGCTTACCGAATAGCTTTTGGTAGATGTAAGCTTGGCTATCGTAGTTGTACGCCTTAGCTGACCACTTAAACTTCTTGATGTCTGAGGTAGTCTTCAAGTCGATGATGACCTCATCAGTAATGATATCAGCCTTACCTTTCCACATCATACCCTTAATCTCTCCAATGGCGGGCTCCTCGTAAAGATTGCCGTCCTTGTAAATTTCATCGTAGAAGTAGATGTTAGACTTCATTACTTGAGTAAGGCTCTTAACTCTGTCAACCTCGTGCTGAAGCAAACAGAAGTCCAAGCCATTGGCATCGCAGTAATCCTTGTAGATTTTGGTGTTACGCGTTGACGCATCTACAATGTGCGCATCAATAGCCTTATCGGGCTCGATTAGTAGTTGGTGAAACAATCTACCCTCAGCAAAAGACTTGTTGTCTTCTCTCTCCACCCCGTACTCCTTGGGGTTACCAAGGAGCGCTGAGATATCCGAGTTAGATAGGTAGTTCTTACCGACGCCTTTGTAGTACTCAGCGTCATTTCTTAGTTGTTCTGTTACGTTACTCATAGTTTACTTTGTTATTTCTTTGATTAAAATTTTCTTAATGATTGTAGTCAACTTGTACTTGCGCTCAATCTGCTTGATTACTTTCTCTGCTCCAAGCGCTGCGTTATCTTGAACGTACTTGAATACCTTTTGGTAGTCGTCAGAGTTAACCATTAGCGTAGGTAATTCCTTAGGCTCACCCGTCTCAGCATCAGCACTTTGTGTCTTTGAAGACACCTTAGCTTGCGGCTTAGCTGTAGTCATCTCAGGCATATCCTCACCCGTCCATAGCTGTAGTCCTAAACCATGCATAGCGATAGCCTTAGCAGTCGAGCGCTGAATAGCTTTGTTGACGTCCATAGACGTAAGCTTGTCCAATCTAATTGACTGATTGCGGAAGTCCATGATAGGTAGGTAGTCGATGTTCTCGATACCCTCAACCTCTACACCAACCTTGACGTATGCGGTGTTGCCATCCGTAAAGTAGTTGAGTCCCGTTGATGGGTTCTCATAAACTACGCGCTTAGCTTGTGGGTAGTGCGCCTTGAGTATCTCCCATGCGTATGACCACGATAGGTACTTGACGTTACCCTTGGTCTCGATTTTGTCCTTGATGTTTACGTCGGACAACGTTTTGAAAACTGATTGTTCTTTCATGTGTTATTTGATTTTAATTGGTTACTTTGGATTCTATTTCTCTAATGATTCTAACGTAGTCTCTGTCGTCAGCTACCTTACGCTCCATGTACCTTACAGCGTTGATGATTGACGAGTAAGTGAACTTGCGTCCGTACTCTAACGAGTAATCCATGATGTTACACATAGGTATCTGTCGTCGAATGCATAGAAATATGAATAGTTGTCGGGCCTCAGTTACTGAGCGCCTCTTGGTGTTCTCGAATAGCTGCTCGGGTGTGAGTTCAAACATACTCGATACTATCTTTACAAATTGGGTAAATACACTTTTTTTCATGAGTTAATTTTTTTATCTGCTACGTTATCCCATAGCCATTTTTCTACATCTTTTAGCGAACTGCTGCGAAATGTAGCACTGCCATCCTTAGCGTAGTATTCCTTATCAAAGAAAATGTACAACCCACCCATGTACCTTACTACTTCGCTGTAAAATTCCAACTTGCTTGGAACAAATACGCCCGAGTCAATAAAGTCTTTGAACGTGATTTTCTCTTTCTTGTCAATGGCTTGCTGTATGATTTGAATGCTTCTATTGTTAGCGAGTCCGCTTGTCTTTTCCTCGATGAGGATTTTGTTTAGTCTGTTCATAGTCTGTGTTTAGATTACAAAAATAATACAATTGTTTTAGATATGCAAATTATCCGAAAATAATTTCACCCATCACCATGTACTGAAAGCAAACGTCAGATGTTATGGCGTCACCCGTCTGCATCAACTCATCCATTAGATGCTGAGCGTTGTCTGAGTCGGCAAGCCCTTGAAGTCCATCTACGATGCTGCTTAACGATAGCGTTCCTAAAACCTCTTCGTTGTCCTCTGCGTCGTGTATGTCTACAGATAAACCCCTATCCAACACAGCGGTCATTAATGCTGTCGAGAAGTACGGGTCTTCTTCTTTGCTTACAACCTCACGTATGGCTTTCCTTTCTTTACTTGGTATGTAATACCAATAGTTGCTGCCGCCCTCTATAGCCGTAACAAAGATGTTCTCCAGAATTTCGCGGCTGATTTCTTTTTCGATGTTAATTTTTACTTTCATGTTGGTAAAATTTAATTGTTTGTGCTAATTCAAGTGGTGACATCCACCCATGTTCTGTCATGTCAATTAGGTAGTCTATAAAGTGAACGCGCTTTGCTTCGCTGAGCGCTTGATATATCTCAAGGCTCTGCTTTCTCTGTCCGTTCAATTTGCTCTCGAGGATGTAGTCAAATAACTCCTCCCATGTTCCCATGTCTAAGTCTTGTGGTCTCATTTTGTGTTGTATAAGTGTTCGTAATATCCTCTCTCACTATCATCAAGGTCATCTGTCATGTCACTTGTTTTTGGAATCTCGACGATATGATGTATCTTCTCAATCTCTTTTTCGTAAAGGGATGCCGCAATTAGCATCCCTATTCCCGCACCTACAAATAGGTACAATAAGTTCTCAAACCTTCTCATAATTAAAATGGTAATTCGTTAGTACTATCTGTGTCTTCAAAGACACCATTAAACTCAAGCAACTCGTTCTCAGTGAACCAACTGCCGCAACTCTTGCAGTAGTACACGTCAAACTCGTCGTGCTCTACCTCATGTAAGCAGTTCATGCAAAACAAGTCAACCTCATCCTCATCAGCAGTAATCACCTCGTGCTTGAAAGATTGCTTGTAAGATTTATGTATCTTATCTTCACGTCCGACGTCCATGCCCTCCATGAAGTATATCCAACAGCTAAGCGTTTGAGCGCCTACCTTGATGTTGACCTTTTGTCTTTTGTACCACCTTGGATGACCCTCGAGTCTGTCAAGGGCTCTAAGAACTTCGTCAGATACGTTGAACACATCTACATCTACGTTGTAGCCAACTCCCTTGTGATTGATGAGGTAAGGTAAACCCTTGACGATGAGCGGATACTTATCCGCTGTCTCGCCCTCACCAACAAACTGAGAGTCTGCTAAGTAGTGCCAATAGTTTGAGTTACCTTTCTTGAGCGTGCCGTACACAGCCACCAAGTTCTTCTCGATGACGTTACCCTTGGAATACCATACGCCGTCATACTGCACCCAATTTGCGCGATTATACATCTGATACGATTTAGTTCGCGTGTTGAACGTAACGAAGCGTGAGTTATGCTTCTCTAACTCTGTTTTCCACAGCGCTCTGTTGATACGTCCAAGATTGCGCGCAAGAACCTTGCTGTCGCACTCATCCTTGTTGCCAAGGCCAAAGATAGTTCCGTTCATCATCAACCACTCATCTGACTGCACACCACATTGGAACGGGTGTGTGTTGCTGAGACCTATCTTACCGATGGTAGCATAGCGAAAGTGAGCGATAAACGGGCGCTCGGTGTCGAGCAACTTGTACTCGGTAGACCGATGGTGTGATACCTCATAGGTGTCAAGCCACACGATGCCAAGCCCGTCGGGATTGATGCTGCTTGCTGTTTTGAGGATTTGTGATTCGATTTTCTTGTTGTTGTTTTTTACGATGATTACGCACATGATTGTTCTGTTTTAAAATTAGGGTTAGTATATACTCGCATCCCTCTATCGTTGAGGGTATACTCTAATGGGTACTCCTCAAAGGAGTCGTGTAACATATCTAAGAAGTCGCGTCTCTTAGTCGACGGGAGGTACATGATTCTGTCCAAGATTTCTTGCACCATCTCTTTTTTCTGTTTTTCTGTCATAGCTTATTTATTTTATCGATTATTAATTCAGTTGCTAAGGAGTACTCTACAGACTCCGTTAAGCTATCGTATCCCATGTCCTTGCATAGGCGCTCTAAAGCGGGTACGCATTGTTGGTAGGTTAGTTCATCCATGAACACAGCTACAAGGTCCGCGTGAAGACCTCTCTCGAAGTATACTCTTACCATTGGTTTAGATTTCTAGTTCTGCTTTTGTTATTTGCCCAAGCTTCTTGGCACTTAGTGCGCAATAAACCATCTTGGATGTCATGTAGGCCACCGATACCTTGGTACGTTCCGTATGTCCATCCGTATGTGCTCACTTTGATGATTGGGTCTTTCTCAAGGTACTCAAGGAACTCTTTAGTGCGGTCTCCGAACACAGCGTAAACATCCATTGTCTTAAGCTGTCCGTATCCGTCAGCGCTCGCGTTAGCTACATAATTTATCATGGCTTCCATGATTTCGTATTTGATTAGTGGATTCATATTCTTAGTATTGTGCGTTATGTTTTGTTATTTTACTTAGGTAGTGGTCGTACCAATTATCGAAGCGCTCTTGTATTTCTTCCCTGTATGTAGTAATTCCCGCTAACGGGTCTTCGTACATATCGTTCTCATTATTACAGATATCTCCCGACTCATAAAAAGTTCGGTCGTGTGCTAATGTGCTTGCTAATTCAATTGAATAATCAATGTTCATGTCGTTCTGTTTTTATAGGTTATTAATTGTATGCGTCGCATTTGATGTGACGACCATGGTGGCGCTCTGCCTTAAGTTTAGGGTACTGCGTCTTGTACGCGTCGCACTTGACGTACTTAGTACTGCCGCATGATGAGGTAAGAATGGCCGTAGCCAAGATAAGACCGAACAAGGTCACTGCTTTAAGGATAATTAGATTTTTCATGTTATATTGTGTTATTGGATTACAAAGGTACTACAATTCTATTACAATGCAATATATTCTGTTAATTTAAAATGATTCTAAATAAGAGCGAGCGGGTGTCTTTAAAGACACAGCCCCGCCCTCTCTCACTATCAACTCTCTCCCTACTTGGAGAGAAAGTCACCCGCACAATCATAGTCGGTAAGGGTGATGTGTAAGCGCCCGTACTTACCAAAGCGCCCGTTCTCTTTCTCGATGCGGAACTCAGCGCCGCCCGACGTAAAGGATAGGCCTTGCCATGATGCGTACTGACCGAACTCAGCAGCGCGTAAGGTCATGAATAGGTCCACAATCCAATTGGATGCGTATCTGTACTTTAACACGTACTCGCGCTCACTTACTACGTCCATGTAAGGTAACACCTCGGTGAACACGTACTGCGCGGGGGTCACACCGAAGAACTCGCGTAGGTAGTAGCCAAATAGCTGCCCCTTGCTCTCTATTCGGTTTGTCCACATGGCATCTTGTGTACTCCAAGCGCCGTCAATTACTTGCGCGTTTCCATCGCTTATCCAAGCTTCAAACGCATTTAGTTGATTCTGTCTCATAGGTCTTTATTAATAAATTTAGTGTATACGTCTCTCCAAAACTCATCACCCTCAATTGAGAACTCCCAAGTGAATGAGTGATTGATGATGTGGTACATCTTAACTCTTCCGTTCCATTGTAAAAAATTAAGGCTGTCGCTGTTAAGCCATTCGTGGTCGTGTTCGTTAAGTACGTTTTTAAATACCATGTCCGATAGCGGGTAAGGTAAGTACTTGTGTATTATCTGTATGTTTGTCATAAGTTCTTTGCTTCAAGTTTATCTCTTAAGTTGTACCAAAAGTCAGCGCCCTCGGGGGTGTCTGAAAATACGAAAGCGCCAATTAAAAGTTTATGCGCATATCCGTTATAGTTTTCTAGTTCAAGCCATTGTGGGCTGTAACCCAACATGGCGTTTCTCATCACCATCTCCGATATCGGATAGGGGATGCGTTTCTCGATTAGTTCTCTGTTCGTCATTGTGTTTAGTTTAAATTGTGGATACTATAATTCTCTTTGTCCAAACTTATTGTGAAAGGATGCCTTTAAGTGTATGTTTGTGGCTGTGCCAATAGCTGATTGAAGAGCCTTGTCCTTACCAACTTCCTCGGTCATGCCGATAAAAAAGCTATCCGTTTCTAAAAGCCATTGCGCTTTGTTTACAATCCATTGCTGTGCTTTCTTGTCTAGTGTTTTGAATTTAGGGTGCATTGTGTTTAGTTTAAATTGTGGATACTCGGTGTCTTTAAAGACACCATTTAGTAGGTAGCGGGGGAGTCGAACCCCCGCTGCGACCCTCTACCTATCGAGTGAACTCAAGAATGTCTTGATGTCTCTCACCCGTATTGATGTACTGCTGAAAGTGAACAGCTAACTCGCTCACCTTAGCGACCTTGGCCTCATCGCCGTCGTACATGGCCATGAGCAAAGGCTTCATGTCCGTCACGTACTTCTTGAACGATGTGTTAGGCTTGTTCATAGCCACATCCAACAGCGCATACATGAACTCGTAACGGCGCATCATCTGCTTGACCGACTCGATGCGTGACGGCAAGCGGAACTCCAATGTGCAGCCCTTGACCAAAGCAACTTGGTACTTGCGATGCATATTGTACGGGTCATGCTCAAGCATACGCATATTGTGATTGCAGTAGCCGTTCTTTAAGCGGTGACGGAACATTGCGTACATGAGCCCGCTGAACTTGCGAACTCTCTCGCGAATGTCATCGCCACCCCACCCCTCGACGCCAATGGTGATGTGACCACCACAGCGCGAGTCCGACGGGCTGTATCTATCGTCGATGATTCGCTCGGCTTTGTGCATCATGTCGTAGACCTTAGTGCGCCATGTAGACGGAGGCAACAAAGGTAAGATGTGCGTTACGGCCTCGTATCCGCATGACCCGTCGCGCTCAAAGCCGCAAAACAATTCGTACTCACGAACAGCGCCGCGACTAAGCGATGTCTTCTCGACCTCAAAGCCAATGGTGAACTTAGACTCGATGCCCTCAGCGTTGAAGATGAGAACGTCTTGCTGTTGGCGTTTCTTTAAACTCGCCACATCCACCTTACTTGCTTGCTTGTTCAAGAACAAGGGGTCGGGCTTGCTGTGGTAGCCTTGAACTTCTCCGCGGGCATACTCGCCCGTTACTTGGTAAACGATTCCTTTTTTCATGGTGTTATTGGTTTTTATTGATTATGTATTGTTTTATGTTTATTAATTAACTCCTACGGGGGTGACTAATCTAAGCATGAACTGACCCGCCATGCAGTGCTCGCTGCCGTAGTGTATTTTTTTCCAAGCGCTTTTGATGTCATCCTCAGTACTTAGTGCTACCAATGTCTCGTTGTCGGATAGGTCGCACATGAAGATTTCAAAACCTACCTTGTGCATCGCTGTGATGTCGCTAAGTTTTTTGCCCTCGCTGAGTAGGTCCATGTAGTTGCGCTCATCAGATAGGACCTCATGATTGAACTGCTCGACTAGCTTGCCGTCGATGTACTTTGTACTGCTCACCAATACTGAGGGAACGTAGTCGTACTCGTCGGGGTTTGGGCTGTAGTACACAGCATATAACTCATCGGTCACCTCTATGGTCAAAGTTGATGAATTGATGCGAGACGTTTTGTTTCTTCGCTCAATTGTAAAGCCCATCTCAGCGAGTCGACCTTGAGCGGGCATAGTAGTTACGATTTTGTTGTCGTCGATAAATGTGTTTAAGTAAGCCATTGTATTTGATTTTAAGTTGTTAGTTGCGGGCGGGGGACTCGAACCCCCGCTTGAACCATTCCCGCTTGTCGGTGTCTTCAAAGACACCAATTATTGTGCGCCATGCATCTCAAGGTACTGCTCGTTTTGGCACAAGAACATCAAAGCGCGCTTGATGTCGTTTAGGCTGTTAGTAGTGGTCATCTTGCCGTTCTCGTCGATGCGAACACTAACGTTTGCGTTATAGCCGTCTTTGAACGTCATGGTGAAAGCAACTTGAGCGCGAGTCTCAACTACAGCCTCAGCGCCGTCACCCTCGCCGTCACCCTCTCCACCTTGCTCAGCGCCCGACTCCACAGCCTTGGCGAACTTGAGTAAGTTCTCAACTGAGCGCTTAGGATTCTCACCCTCGCGCTCTAGGCGGTCGCACTCGCTGTTGAAGCGCTCGATGACCTCATCCTCAACCTTGGCCACCTTGACGACCTTGTGAAAGAACGATTTTTGCCATCCGAATACCTTGGTGGCGAACTCTTCCGCCGTCCATGAGATGCCCTCCGCCTCACACAGCTGTTGACCCTCATCTGATTTGAACCACTCGTAAGCCTTGCTCACGTGTTTTGAAAGCGCCAAGGTCGTTACGAATTTCTTCTTTTTGGCATTGTCGATTGTGCGCTGTAGCGCTTTGATTTCAGTCAAGTTCATTGCTGATTTCACTTGTGCATTGCTCAAGAATGCTTGCTCGATAGATAATAAATTGCTCATGTTGTTTTTTTTTGGGGTTATGTGTTATTGATTAGATTAGTTGTTGTAAGGGGTTAGTGATTCGATGAACTCATCGATGTGCATCCATAGGGCTGAACATCCTTCGCCATTCTCGCCTTGAATGAATGCTTGTCTTAGCTGTTCTTCGGTATACAATTTGACGGATGGCTTGCTTTGCTCGGCCTCCATTTCTTTGGCCTTTTGTAGCATTTGACCTTCGTTAAGTTCGGTTTCAAAACCCGCTGCGATATTCCCCATTTGGGTGAATAGCCATTCTACTGCTGTTTTTTTCATGTTATTGATTTTAATGTTTGTAGCATGGGCGGGAGTCGAACCCGCCCTAGAACCATTCATGCTTATAGTGCGAAGAAGATAGCTTTCGCTGTCTCTCTCGCTTGGCGCTCGGTGTCGTACTGATTGCGACCCGTATCGGCCTTTTTGGTGACGAACCACGTTGCTAGCTTTGAGTTCTCCTCGTTGTCCAAAGCGCCCCAAGATTGAACGTGTTGCCCGTTCATGCGAACTCTGATGACTAGCTGTACGGGAAGATGCTTAAGTTGGTCTATTGAATTGGCTAACTCAGTACTGATGGTCACCTCTACGGATTGCCCAAGTACGTCACCCTTGAGGATATCCCCGTCTACAGCTGTGAAGTTGATTTTGTCTAGTTTTCCGATGAATTGTGTTGTTGTTTCCACGTTGTTATTGGTTTTAAAAGTTAGTGCGCTTCGGGGAGTCGAACCCCAACTGAGACCATCAGCGCTGTATTGCGGGCTGTCCACCGCTCCCGCTTGCTTGCTCCACAGCCTTGGCTATCCGCTGTTGTAGCTGTCTTTTTCGATTTCCTTGGCTCAGAGTATTTAAACTCGCTAGCCGTCCCTCACCTGCTTTTGCCTGCAGTCTCGATATTAATACCCTCGAGGGGGGAGTGGCCTTTTATCTCGGATGTGCCTATCATCGTAGTCTGTTGAGGGAGAACTAAACCCCTAGCTTATTAAAGACCGCCGTCACGTCTGCTTGATTTATCCTTTATCGCTTAAGTCGGTTGAGCCGTTTGCTGCCCCGTTTTGATGTTACAAATTTACTACAATTCATTTGACATATGCAAGCATTTTGTGAAAAAAAGTTTTCGTCGCTCTGCAGCCCTTATACAGCAAGGGATACAGCGAGGGGCGTTTTAGGGTCATTTTTTGAGTTGGGTAATGAGGGGGTGGCAAAGCCCTCTTCAAAGGTGTCTTCAAAGACACATTGCGGGCGGGCGCGGGGGCGCGGGGCATGGGCGCGGGCGTGACACGTAGAGCGGGCGCAACGTATGGGCAGCGCTGCAGCCCCCGTCTACACTAGTGTGCGCGCTAGGCCCTAGGAAAACGCCAAAAAGTTGGGCCGCGTCGACGCATTCAGCACCCCCCTAGCAAGGTTTTGGTCGGTTTCGCAAAGGGGGTCCGCATCGTAAAATGGGGTGGGTATCCAACCACTCCGCATATCTGATACCATTTTGTATCTTTGTAAAAACTATTTATTATGAAGAAGATGAGTATTAAAGACGGACTAGAAGTTCGCAACGGGCGTTTGATTAACAACCGTCCTGATGGAATGACCGGCATACAGATGTTGTGTGAGGCCAAAAAGAATCGCAAGCGTGAGCAGAAGATTGAGATGATGGTTGAGGCAGATGTACGTGCTTCAATGCGCGAGAGAATGCTTGGTTTGGAGGACTAAGATTTTTAGTTTCTGTGAAGGGGGTTTTTAAAAGACCCCCTTTTTTTATGTTTGTAATTTTAAAATAATTCTTGAAAAAAGACCATTCCTGTCGATTATCGACATTTTACTATATAAATCATGTCGATTTTACGACGATTTTTAATACTTAACTTATTGATTATCAATACTTCTGTCGATTCTGTCGATTTTTACTTTACTTTCTAGTGGGAAAAAAAATAATAATAATATATATTTCCTATATATATATAGAGAAACCTTAAAACGACATTTAATAAAAATTCGACATACTGCTTGCGCAGATAAAATTTTCTTCGTAGGTTTGCATCATAACAAACAGATACTATGATTGAGAACGAGAAAAAGCTACAGGCTCTCTTAGGCGTTCTGCCTGTATTGATGGACTACATGGAGGACATCAGAGAGCAATCCCCAAGGGTTTACAACAGGATGGTGAAAAAGTCGGGCAATGACTTCATTGAGCACACGACGCGCCACTTAAATAATTTATTCTCTATTGTCAAGGATGTGGAGGGGTCGTTGCACTTTTACGACCAAGTACAAAACGTCAGCACAGCATTCATGCAGTGGGTGGACGCTGAGCCGCGTGAAAAGGAGTGAGCTATGCCACTGACGAGTGGAACGTAACCTGCCGTGCATTGGCTGCGGTTCTCATCGTAGGGAGATAGGTTAGCCTTTCCGAGATAAAAGGCATCACGGAGTGGCGGAATTGGTAGACGCTAGTAGACGAAAATGCAAAAGTCATAGGTTATCAGCTGTATACCTATTGAGCAGAAGTAGATACGAGGGATAAGCTCCATGCAGGTTCGAGTCCTGCCTCCGTGCCTAAGTGGTAATATAAGGGTCAAAACTATGGGTGTTTGTACCTTACAAGACAAGTTAAGATAAGTGGTAAAAATTGCCACATAAACTTTAATAAAATGACACCAAAAGAAAAAGCACAGGAGTTAGTTGACAAGCACATATCATACTCATTTGATTTGATGCCTACAAAATTTGCAAAGAACTTAGCATTAGTTTCAGTTGATGAGATAATTTATGATATGTACAATAGACACGAGATTGTATCATATGATTATTGGGAACAAGTCAAACAAGAAATTGAAAAGCTATGAGACAACTAGTTTACAACGCAGTAACCTGCACAGAGTGTAAGGAGCTATTGGTCAGCTACACCGTCCATGACTACAAGACTTGTTCTTGTCCTAACGAGGCGATGGTAGATGGTGGACTTAGCTACGGAAGATACGGAGCAAAGGACCTTGATAAATTAATCGTTTACAACTACTACGCTGACGACCCATTTGACTTAGTTCGATGCTACGCCACACGCGGGAGTCGTGGTAAAGATGGAAAGCAGCCACTAAAGTGGATACCACTAAAGGACATGGATGACGATTACTTGGAGGCGGTGCTTGAGTATGGTGGTGCAGATTGGCACCTTGA
>Ga0078894_10001192_pt1 | contig 19090 bp, 36 predicted proteins | sample LauGreSu1BDMLBSD_2_FD_67506 | JGI IMG/M metagenome (GOLD analysis project Ga0078894, IMG submission 67506) | Freshwater lake microbial communities from Lake Michigan, USA - Su13.BD.MLB.SD (version 4) (version 4) | ecosystem: Environmental > Aquatic > Freshwater > Lake | place: Lake Michigan... | reverse complement strand
GTGTCCGGCGTATAATCGGCCTTCATGCTTTCCAGATTGGTGCCTTTGTAGCCGGTATGAACATAGAAACCGATCTTGGCACGGGCAATCTTGGCGGCTTGCTCCGAACCCTTCTTGGCCTGATAGTTGATCAGTTGCGGTTTGAAGTTATAGTTGCCCTTGTCATCCTGCTGCACATCGCCATCGTCTTTGTGATAAAGAAAATCTCCCTGAAAGACGCCGGCCTTGGGCGCGACTTTAGGAAGATGTTTTAGAGCTGCTTTAAGCTTGCTGACCAAACCCGGAGCGTGTCCATGGTTGCGTTCAATGTCAGCAGTTGTATAGTTGATTTTCGGGTCCTTGTTGAACGCCGACTTGGAAGCAACAAAGAACTTACCTGTCTCGGGATGATGGCCAAATACAACGCTTGGTGCGCCATCGTATTTGGTCATTAATTTGGTGCCTGATTCATGTCCCTGCAGCGTTTCAGCCGTGGTTTTCAGGGTATTGAAGGCGTGGTGGAATCCTGCTTCACCCGACTTGATTGGGTGGTCTTCCGGATGCTCCAGATGTTTTAATTTTTCTTCGGTGGTTTCTTCCACCAGAAAGCCGGTAAGTGATCTCATGTTGTCCCATTAGAATATGATAAAAATGCCGTATATTTATACCATTTTAGAATGCGGTAAGCAGTGGATCCTTGGCTAATTTGGCTTTATCGATGATACCCGTTCCCTGCATTGGAGCAATATTATAGGGCGATTTTTTAACTGAACCGAATTGCAGCGTCATGACAAACTGATAGTCACCGCCGCTTTTGTTCTGGCAACGCACCCGAATCTTGGCTGTGGTTGCAGAAGCAAAATCGGGAATGGCACCAAGACGATTTGCTGCCAGCGCTTTGTTTAAGCCCAGCACGTCTTTACCATTCAGGGTATAGAAGCCCGTGGTGCCAACATTGATATAGGAACATTTCTTGGCAAGGTAATAATCACAGATTGCCTTGGCTGGAATGGGAATGTGTACTTCGGTGGTTGAACCAAATTTGGCAATGTCTTTTGTATATGCCTGTTGTTTGGTTAATTTAGATGGGACGATGATCTTTTTTCCAGCTGCATCATTTTGCAGTGCTGGCGGCCCTGCCTTGCGCCATTTCGCACCATACTGACCCGATTCATTCATCTCTTTCAAGAGGTTGGCTTTTTTAGCCAGGGCAACCAGAAATTTCTTTTCGGGATCGTTGCCAATGTTACCAAACGACCATTTGCCGTCGGTGTATTTCATGACAAGGCTACCCGCAGCAGTTGGGCTTAGTTTCAGCTCAACGCCGGTTTCAATTTTGCCTTTTTGTATGGTAAGATCGGGTTTATCGTGGCTGGCGCCTGCTACGCCGCCTGTGCTGATCTTATACTTTTGAAGTGCCTCGTATGCGTTTGCTTCGTATACGAATCCCTGTTGTGCCATAAAAACTCCGGTGGGTTGGACCGGAGTATTTATCATTTTGAATAGTCGATTTTGTGGATGTATTCTAACTTCTTTTCATCGGTCCAGCCCTTCAAGTAGTCATTGTCTTCGTCCCAGAGTCGAAGATATTCTTCTTGGGTCAGCTCTCGAGTCGATGTGATAACCTCGTCTAGATGCTTTTGACTAAACTCGAAGTCGCCGGTGTTGCAGACAACTTCATCGCAGGCATGTTCCGCACACTCTGCCTCTACCACATAACGCATGCGAAACATGGATACCGCTTCAACCAGGATCAGTTTCTTTGTTTTTCCCATTTTCAATTTCCTCTACATTGCGAATAAAATTAACATCAGTAACAATCAATGCTACTACATTTACAATGACTGCCAGCAGACCGAATGCGATTGAGAATGGCAAGGCTATCCACAACCATATTCGGTACCGTCTAAATGTCCACAGTCTTGAGCTCGAAATGATCTGCTCTAGCTTCATAACCATCGTAGCCTCGGGGATTGCAGAACACTCGGGTTGACCCAATCATGTAATCAAAGTCTTCATGGGTGTGTCCATGAGTCCAGAGTTTGATGTTGGGATTATCCAGCATGAAATTAGATAGATCCGAACTATAGGCAGTATTCATCAACACTTCATGCCGGTAGCGAGGATGAGTTGAGTGCTTGCTGGGCGCATGATGACCAACCACAACCACCTTCATGCCAGCCGGTGTATCGGCTAACACACCCTCAAGCCGCTTCATGAATAGCCGATGATCCTCGTAGCCGTCTTCGGGGCAGAAGTTAGCAACGCGATTATGAAACTCTTTGCGTTGCATTACCAATCCATTGCTATCGCGCTTGGGTACTCCATCATCGTCCAGTACCGGAACCATGTCAGTGAATGTGACCTGGCGATTGCTATTCTTGACGCCACGGTAATCGTTCATCATACCCCGAATGGTGCGCATGGCCATCTCGTCGCCCGGTCCATTGCCGTTGTCAAAGTTGGTCCATAGAGTACCACCAAAGAAGCGCACACCGTCGATGTCAATCCATTCCTTGTCTAGGAAATGCACATTCTTGTAGGGGTCAACAAACTTGCGAATGATGTCGGCACTCTTGGCATAGTCGCCATGATAGTGTTCATGATTGCCCATGATTAGAATGACGTTGGCAAAGTTATCGTTGGCACTTTCCAACAACTCAACAAATCGATCCGTATGAGTGGTGTTCATGATATCATAGGGATCGGGATTGCGCAGATCTGTGGCTACGCAGATATCACCGCCCAAGATTAAAACGTCGGCACCTGTATCATTGGTCACTTTTAGCGGACCAAATTCCAGATGCACGTCACTGGTTACTGCTATTTTCATATTATTTCCTTTCTGCCACCATTGTAGCAGATCTTGCACACTCTGTCAATTGATGGTAAACCGTTTAGACAAATGATAACTAATGGGAATGAATGGAATCAAAAGTAGAAACCACCATAGACTGTCGCGCGCCATGGCGGAGATCATCGAAATGCCAAACCAATCAAATAAACTCAGCGACTTGCTAAAAAAGAAGTCATTCCATCGTGCTAGTATACTCATGTCCAAAGTGCCCCTCTAATTTTAATCAGACGAATCATCATGGCTTCGTCCTCGGCTTCATATTGTTCTTCTAGCTTGTGACTCAGATCCAGTGACTTGCTTACTTCTGCCTTTTCGTCCGCGGTCTCGTCTTCCCAGTCCAAAACACTGCCATACTTGGCACGGCGTCGTTCACAGATTGCTGACCAACCGCTGACGTCGTATGGATCTGGCCGTTTTGGTCGCTCTTCAGTCCACCAAGTGTACAAGTCAAGAACTTCTTGCGCTTTGACTGCTTGTTGTGTAGGCTTACCAAAGTCTTCATGGTCTGGAGCAATGCCCCAATCTTCCCCACACGTTAGTTTGCGTTGCCATTCTAGATTAGCAAGACCTGCTTCTGGGCAGCGCCATGTGCGCCAGCGGAACCAACCACGGCTATACCAAGGTGCATGGAACTCTTTGTATGCTTTGTCGTCCCAAACAACATGCCACCAGGCTAGTTCAATCTCAACAAAGTCTACAAGCTCGTTAAAAAGGCAAGGAAGGAATCGGTTCCCAACATCGCACCAATCGCCTGGTTTAATATCTCTAGGATGAGCAGTAAGGCCATGAGTTCGAGTAACCCAGCGATTATTAATGTAATACTTGATCCCATAGATAGCGTCGATAGGTAATCGAAGAAATGACTGAACTCCGTCCAGAAGTTCTTCAGCGATCCAATAACGGATTGGGTGAGACTTTTTAGCCAATTCATTCCACACTCTCCATCCTCTAGATGTTTCAGCGCCAGGTTTAGGCGTGCCTCGTAACCAATCGGCAAATTTACTGCAACTCCAATAATTACGCATCACGCTACTCCTTGAATTAGTGCCGGTTACGTCTCCGGCGTTGAATTTCAACTATTTATTAGGATCTATCCAACCGGTTTTTGTCTTACTGACCAAAGGCCTGGCCACCCATGACTGAGTATGCCATTGCAACCATTTCGCGGGTAGGGGTACCCAGGCGATAAAAGGTCTTGCCATCGCTAGAACGTGTATTGGCATACACGGCGAAGCCATCGGCGCGCAGTTCACTTACGCGTGCGCGGACGCTGGCCTTGGTTGTACCAGCCATGCCGGCCAGTTGACCGGCAGTATAACCCTGGCCGGACTTCAGGACTTTCAGGATACGTTGACTTTGAGTCATCTTCATTTGCTCCATAAATCGCCGCTACAATTAAAAGGTTGGTCTGGTGCGGCTAACCCCAGACCAACCGTACAGCCTCTCCCGAGGAGTGTATTATGCTGCTTCTGCAATCTTTGCGATCTCAGGATCGACTTTTTCTGCTGCAGGCCTAGAAGGAATCTTTACCTTGGCCGCAGGCTTAGTGGCCTTTACCTTGGGTGCCTTGGCAGGCTTGGGCGCCTTCTTGACTACTGTGGCTTCAAGCACAGCCTTGAACTCTGGGTTGGTATTGAACTCTTTCAGAGTCAGCAGATAGGCAGGAAGCTCATCGCGAGTCATTGCGCGGGGGAGCTCGACATAGAAGTTGTTCTCATTGCCTGCCTTGACCTGACGCACCAAAGTGCTCTCAACGTCAAGAGTGGAATAACGAACCTTCCAAGTGCCTTTGCTATTTTGGCTAACGCCACCGGTTACGAACTTAGTCATTGTACACTTCTCCTTTTGTGTGATGTGTGTGATTAACGATACTACAACTACAATTATAAAGCCTTTTGGCTTCGATGTCAAGCACTCAATTCACCGTTTTGGAGAATCAAGTCGCCATTCAGATAGTCTTGTTCTGCCATTTCTAGCTTGAACAGATTTTCCGAATCCCGATCGATCAGCTCAAAGCCAATTCGATCCATGAGAGTCTGAAGCTCATCGCTAGACAAGACATCTAGATGATCTAGAATGGCGTCCACACTCTGTTTGATATTCATGTCCATTTGTTTGACCTTTCCCATGATTAATTACCCTTTGAACTTTCAATCATAACCCGTTGGATCTTGTGCGTCATATCATCGGCATAGCGAGCTATTCCCGAAAACCCTATGGTGGTTGCTGCCACGCCCAAAATAAATCCAATGATCAGGTTGGCCATTACGCTGCTTCCTTGCTGCGATATTCCAATGCCTTGGCATACAGACGGTCTCGAATCTCTGCACGCCGTGCCCGAGGCAACTCAGCAATAACATCACCCAAGAACGATTGCAGGTAACCTGCGGCATAGCCATAGTCACCGAAATGCTGCTTGGTGTTGTTCACCAGCTCATTGATGGCATCCCGAGTCTCGCGACTCTCTTCCAAAAAATCCTGAATCTTTTCCTGAGCTGACTTACGCATTACAAATCTCCTTGGCAATCTCATCATTGACCATCTTGTGAGCTAGATTAAAGGCCAGCATGGTCATCTGATATGCCAGTGCTCGTTCTTGACCGTTCATTCGCTCGATGTATTCGGCCAGGTCAGCCTCGGACTCGGGCGTCCAGAACATGCTAGAATTCAAAATTGGGTTCTTCATAATCTAACCTTTCTCAAAATGTACCACTATTATAGCACCATTCGAATCAGCTGTCAAGCCTTACATGCTCCAATAAGTCTCACTCGAGGGGCTGCAGAAGTTCGGAGTGTCATAGCGTTCTGCATACTCTTGACCGTTCATCATGTTCTTCTTCATGACATAGGTCTCGAAAGCCTGGGCTACATAACCATCGCGGATGTAGCGCTTGACCACGGTGTCAATATACGACTTGGTGCTTGGAGCGAAATCTATGACATCCACGAAGCGCAGGCCCTTTTTGTTCTTGCCATAGCGCTCGTCTTTACGGATGCGCTTGTCTGCTTTGTAGACCTCGACAGTGAAGTGAATTAGATTAGCCATTTTCGGTTCCTTTCTCATTTAACGTACCACTATTATAGCACCGTTTCACCATTTTGTCAAGCCTTTTTCAGCCTTCTTTCGCCCCGTCGTCGCTGGCGTATCGCTCGGTTATTATATTTTTAACCCTTTTAGCGAGCAGATCGCCCCCTTCTTCGACTGAAATCTTGAACATAACTGCCTCATTTTCAGGCACGTCTTCTCTTAGCCGTTCGAAGAGTTCTTCGACATCAGCACCCTGACCCATGAATTTACCATCCTTCTTGCGCCAAGCGTAGAGCCAGCCCTGATGTTCCTCGATGGTGATGTGCACCTTCTTGATACTTTCTTCTGTCATTTCTTTTTCCATGCTGAAAAGGTCGGCTCATATTCCAAGAGGACTTCAAAGGTGCCGATAAAGTTCTTATCGGAATCCCATACCGCAAAGTCTCGGTAATCGCCATGCCAGTTATTGCAGATTTCCCAGCCATCATGATTATAGACAAAGTCTTTGGCCATATCTTCTACTAACCAGGTCAATTCAAGGTCATCATATTTGTGACCGTAATTAACGGCATAGACATCGCGGTTTGAAGAAAACTCAAAGGCATGGTCTACATTCAATTCATCGTTCTCCCAAATATTGGGAATGTAGTAAAAGGTCTTCATCAGATTACCTTAGGAATGCGATACACGATACTGGTCTCGGTAACTACTTTGGTTGCCTTGTAGTCTTCCATGACAGCCTCAAACATTTGAGCCTGACTAGAAATCATTCGCGCCTTGCCTGGCTTGCTGATTTTTACTGCAATAAACTTCTTGCGGTAATTAATAAAGCACTCGCTGGTCGGGAATGCAATGCCAACCAGATCGCGCACTGTCTCAGCACGAGCCTGCTCACGGGGAGTATATGTCATCTTATTTTCGCGGTCCCGATAAATGGCATTAATAGCAGCGCCACGAGCAAATTGACCAGCGGCTTTGAATTCGGTCTCTTGAGTAATCATCATACAGTCTCCTTGGCATCCATCATTTCACTGAGAATAAATTTGGCGATGTTCATCTGCTTGCGAGCAGCTTCAGCACGATCCATGGCAAGCAGTTCTTGAGCGTCGGAAAGAATGCCCATCACAACCATTTCCAGACCGGACAACCGGGCAGTCAAACTGTTCATATACTGCTCACGAATGTCATCGCCGGTCATACCATACCAATTCATCTCAAGTTCTCGGTTGCTCATTTTCTGGTCCTTTCTCATTTAACGAGCCACTATTGTAGCACCGTTTTGGCTGTTTGTCAAGCCTTTTTCACTCAGAAAAAAAGTACTTTGAAATCAATGACTTAGCACTGCCTGTTTTCGAGGCACGTTTCTTGTTCTGAACCACACGCTGACGGTATTTTGGAGTCAGCAGATCCCGAGCGATTGGGTCGCGCTTCTTGACTTCAATTTTCAGTTTATTCTTCTTCATGTCAGTATGTTGTTGATGATGTTGATGACCATTTGAATGTCGTCGTGGTCGAGATTCATTTTAGCAGCAATGTCTGCCACACTCCAGCCCCGTTCCATGAGCTCTCGAACCGACAATATTAAATCCCGACTCACCGTCTTAAGCATTTAGTACTCGCTTTCCTCGTACTCGTCTTCTTCGACGTCGCCGGTTTCAATGGCAATGGCGCCGAACTGAATTGTGCCATCCCAGTTTCGGGCTCCACGACCACCGCCAGTGACGAAGTCTACGCTGACGTCAGTGATGGCGCCCAGTTGGCTGATGTCGGGGTACTTGTTGGCGCGGATATCTTCTACGCGGATGCAACCAATGAGACCGGCATCTACTGAGTATTTGCGGCCATGCTGATCTTGGTAAAGCCCGTCGCCATACATTGTGCCATAGGAGGCAAAGCGTCGACCGTCCTTGAATTGAAACTCGCCATCCAGGCATTCATTGCCCTTGATAGTTAGGGAGCAAAATTCATCCCACTCGTCATCGGTCATGACATAGCACAAATCACCTACATAGTAACGACCTGCTGGCATCATATCGAACTCTCCTTAATCAATGTAACTCAATTATGACATCATTTTTGGTGAATGTCAAGCACCGAAAGAAATACCCGACCGTTTTGGCCGGGTATTGTAATTAGTACTTATAGACGACGAAACCTGTAGCATTAGCTTTAAGAGTAGAGCTAGCAGGTTGTCCATCTCTCCGGATTTCTCTGGGACCTCTAAAAAAGATCCTAAAAGGTATTTTGGATTGTTTGAGTTCTGATCTAATTTCTTCTAACTGAGAAATTGGATAGGAAACTCGGCGACCGCGAAAGAATGAAATTGACATTTCTAGGACCTTTCTCATTTAACGAGCCACTATTGTAGCACCATTTGACCCATTTGTCAAGCCACTGCTAAGTCATTGATAACATTGAAGATTTACAATGGGCTTAGAGCACCCGCCTGGCGTTGTGGGCAGAAATAGCCGCCAACATTGCCCTCTTCGCGCACACCCACCAGATATACATTGCCACTGATGTCAGGGCCGACCTGCAGTACATTGGCGAATCCGCTGGCGCGGAACTGATCTTCTGCCATGGCTATGACATTCCACATATTCTGATTGATGTAGTCCCAGCATGCTTGTTCATTCATGATTGTTTTCCTTGTTATTCTTCGAACATTTCTTCTAGTTCGTCTTTGTTAACGACACCGCGGGCATGCAGAAAGTCTATGGTATCTTCTGCACCGCGAGCCCAACCACCCTTCCAACAAATGTAGGCAAGAATTGGATAGGCAATGATATTGATTAAATCAAATGTACTAATTGTGAACATGAATTGTCCTTAAACAGTAACGTGTGGGAGCCACAGGTAGGTTTTCTTTAGCAAGCGATTTTTTACGTCGCTCCAGTCTTCACTATCTTTGAAAGCACTGCGATAGTAATTCCAGCTCCAGAGTTTTCTTCTCTTATTAATGTTTCGAAGAACATCCATGGGGTCAGTGGTTGGATAATACTCGCGTATCTCCATGGCGATATCATGAGCATAGGCATCAATTTCATCGAGCTCGGCCAGGTAGTCCATGTGCTCTTTGTCTGATTTATCGCCACCCTTGATATCATAGTACAGACAAGCACCACCATCTTCAAAGGCTTGTCTATGTGAGTACTGATGACGGTGAATTATTTCATGCTGAACAACCTGGCTCAGCAAAAATTTAAAATTCTTCCAGCGTTTTTTGTTGAAATCATAGCAACGATTTCTGACATTGAAATGCAGCACTATTTCTATGGGCTGCTTTTTACGAAAGAAATCATAGCTTCCGGAACACATGAAATCGGGTCTTTTCAGAGTCTCGTCGGGTATCATGTGAACCTTGATACCAAACGGTTTCAGGGCATGAATAACTTCATCCCAAACCGTTTCCAGGGGAACCGATCCAGTTAAAACCTCGCGCATCGAGTCTATTCGACGATTGATTTTCGGAGCCAAATACATGATCCCTCCCGTTTACATGTATTTATATTTTAATGCCGCTGAAATCTCGTGTCAATTTGCGATTTACAATATTAAATTCTTCTCTGTCTTCATCCTGCCCGCTATCACTGATATCGCGTTGCGCACGAGCTTCGACGTCGTATAACTTCATTCGGGCTCGATCAATGCCAATGATAAACTTGCGATTGGTTGTTGGATCATTGTATCGATTCTTCAACTGCTTGACCATGAGCTGATTTAAAGCTTCTAACTCTTCGGTGCTGATCAGAGCAAACATTAGGTCGGCTGTGGCTGGCAAACCAAAGCTTTCTGAAGTATCGGTCAACTCAACATCGGTGTTGCTATAACCACTGCGTGTAGTCTGAGTGGCAGTTAGAATAGGCACATCATACTCAACTGCCAGGCCGCGCAGTTCTTCGGCTATGCTCTTGACCAGGGTATAGCTGTTTACTGCGGAACTTGCCTTGAGTCTGCTGCTGCTACAGATGTTCAGATAGTCAATCATGATGATGTCAGGATGAAACTTTTGCTTCAATTCCAGTTCATTCAACAATGCCTTGAAGTGACCAGCATGAGCGCCAGCTGTGGGATATTCTTTGATGATCAATCTGCCCTCGGTCTTGTCCTTGATGCGAGTAATGCGATTGTCAAACATCTGCTTGGGCAGGTCATGCAATTGATCCATGGGCAGATTCATCAGATTGGCATCAATGCGTTCGGCAATTCTTTCCTCGGCCATTTCCATGGTAATGTACAGTACATTCTTGCCCATGCTTAGACTGGCAGCGGCTACGTGACACATGAACAAACTTTTACCAACACCAGTGCCTGCCAGGGCCACATTCAAGGACTTGTTGGGCAAACCACCGTTGGTAATTTTATTGAACATATCCAGGTCAAAGGCCATGCGATTCTCTATTCTGTGATAGTAATCGAATCGACTGGCTGCATCATTGATGTAGTCATGACCCACTGAATTGTCAAATGCCACGCCCAAGGCGTCCTGCAGCATGCTAGGCAAGGCATCGGCCGTGGTATTTTTATCGCGTCCATCGATAATTTCAATGCTCTTTAAAATAGCATTGTAGATTGCTCGGTCTTTACACCACTTCTCAGTTTCAGCCATCAACCATTCATGCCGACTTTCTTCGGCTACAAGTTCATGCACCAGGGCAACTGCTTGTTTATAACTTTCTTCTTTCAGATTGGTTTTCTGAAGTGCAATTTCCAGCGCCTCGGTAGTCGGACATTCATTGTAGTCTTCAACAAATTGACGAATACAACGATAGACTGCGCGTTCGGAACTGTCACTAAAGTACTCATCTTTGACGAAAGGAAAAACCTGACGCATAAAAGGTTCATTATGCACCAGGTTTCTGAGAATAGTCTTCTCAATACGATTCATTTAAGCTCCAGATACTCTCTAATAACAGAGATGATTATATTTTTATTTTCACTTAAAGTCAATTCCTCGATGTCAATGTCGCCAGTGTGTATCAGTTCGTAGTTGAACTGAAATTGCACACCATCATCTTCTGTAGGAATAACACCGACTCGGGTAATGCGAAAGATAACACCCTGGAGAGAACCATCTAAAATTTCTAGATTGCTATCTCCAAAGTCAGTTATCAGTTCACACCACTTAGGTGCCGACGGCGTCGTACTCGTCTTGGATATCGTCCATGGCCAGATCCTGGTTAAGGTTGCTAGCACTGATTCGATAAGTTGTTTCAATGTGTTCACGGAAGTCCTTGTTACTTAAGATTGGGAGCCAGAAGTCTTTTGTGTAAGTATCCTTGAGACGGTATTTCTTTTCTTCGCCTTTGACGCTATACCATCCGTTGCTTGGTTTGACAACAAAACCGCCTTCGAGGGCAACGTCAAGCAAGCCACTCCACTTACTGATACCTCCTTCGAAGGTGACCTCAACAGGTATGCGACTTTTTTCTCTGACATGACGGCTCTTCTCCACATTGATGATAAAGTTATAACCTACAAGCTCCTGCGCTTCTTTTTCCTGCTGACGTCCAATAATAAAGATGGCGTCTGCGGAATAGTAAATACCAGTACCACCGCTGACAACATCCTTGGGGAACATGCCCTGTTCCTTGTAGGTGTGGTTGACAACAATCATGGGAATGTCTTTGATGTTCAGATGAGGAGTAACCATACGGAACAAACTCTTCAACTGCTTGGCTCGAGTCATGTCTGCCACACTTTTGCCTTCGAGTGCGTCGTCGACTTCTTTCTTGCTGGCCAGGTTGCCCACACTGTCAACAATGACAATGATGTGATCGCCACGCTCAATGTTGTTCAACTGCTGCATTGAGTCATGCTTTAATTGCTCAATATCGGTAATTGGAGTATGTAGGACTCGTTTGGTATCGATCCCGAAACTATCAAAATAAGACTGAGGACTACCGAACTCACTATCATAAAAAAGTACCACAGCATCTTCGTATTTGTCCATGTAAGACTTTGCCAGCATCAGGGCAAAGGCAGTTTTAAAGTGTTTACTTGGTCCTGCAAATACCGTCAATCCCGGTACCAGACCACCATCTAATTTACCACTCAATGCCACATTGATCATGGGCACTGGTGTTTGAATCATGTCTTTTGCATTGAAAAATTTACTGTCTGCCATGATGGCAGTATCTTTGATGGTACTATTTTTCTGCAATCTCTCCAACAACTTGCTCATACTATTTCCTCCACAATACCCAGAAACTCTGCTATGGCAATGCAGGCTCCGGCAACAACTAACCATTCATTGCCTGCCATGATAAGAGCAGCAGCGGCAGCAATTCGTACCAGGCTCTTGGCAAAACTTACATTAGTGTGTGTCAACTTCATTATCGTCTCCTTTAAAATCAAACCATTGCCATATTTCATTCATAATAGCCTGGTGTATTTGTTCACGAATCCAAACCTCGTCGGGCGTGTCAGTGTGTTTGTGTGCGCGATTCCAGCCGTATTGAATACCTTCTTCAATACAACGATCCAGCAAAGGCAGTATTTTTGGTGTCATGAAAATAAATCCTCTAGTGTTGCTTGTGGACTGGTATTCCACCCCAGACTTTCAATGATGCCATTCAAGGGCTCAATGAAACTCTTATTCCACATTGTATCATAATCCACATACTTTGTCAATGCCAATTCAACTGGCAATTCACCGATAAAGCCTATGCAATTTTCTTTGATGGTATTGGGAGTCTTCAAGTAGATGAATTTGATCTTTTCACCTTCTTGAATGGTTTGATACTTCTGATCAAGACCTCGGTCTTTGATATAATAGTTGTATAGAAGTGCGCCGCGTACATGCATTGGTGTGCCCTTGGCATAGATATCAGCACGGCTGGTATATTTAGCCAGATTGTTCACTCCACGTGGGAACGCAATCTCTTCGGGCGACAGTTGGTCATATTTTTCACGAGCACGAAGTATGAAATCCTGTAGTGTGGCTTCATCTTTAGTAATGGCCACCGATACCGCTTCCTTGAGTAGCTTGCGAATTGCTTCCGGAGTTGACGATCTAACGATCTCAAGACCCATGACCTTGAGTTTTGGTTCTGCATACTGCACACCTTCATTGTTATAGACATTTAGGGCATAGCGTTTCTTGGCCACCCAGAGCCCACGAGTGGCAATGGCTTCTCGCTTGAAGAAAATCTTTTGTTCAAAAGCACGAGTGTAGTCAGCCAGGTCAGCACAGGCCGCATTGATGGCTTCTGTGATCTTGTCTTCGCAGATTCGATCTAGGATCTTGACAATCTCTTCGGTGCTTTTTCCTGCATAGTATTTCTTTACCAGAGGATCTAGTGTAATGTAGCACGAGTCAGTATCTGAATAGAAACTATACTTGAAGTCTTTGGTACCACAAATCTTGTTCAGATATTCATCCAACGCTTTCCCAACTGTTCGTATGATATACTGTCCAGTGAGTGTGATTCCTTCGGCGATGCGATCGTCAAAGTATCGGAAGTAGTAGTTGGCCCAGGCACCATACAGACTGTTGAGCTGGATCTTGCGCGCCATCTGGAAGTTGTTGAACTTGCTAATGTCATTCTGGTATTTTGGATCTTTTGTATCTTCATATTTTTGCTGCGCCTCAATCATCTTCTTTTTATAGTCCTGACGATCCTTGAATAGCTTGGCCACAATTTCCGGAAACAATCCACGCTTGTCGCGACGGAAATAATAACCATTGGCTGACATACATTCTTCAATGCTGACCTTCTTTGCCAACAGCCGATCTACCTTCTCTGACATAACATCGCTCAGACCAATGGGCTCGGCAATGGGATTGAAATTCTCCATGAGCGTTTCAGGACTCATGTTATACTGCATGATGATACTGGGATACAGGCTGGTAGCATCAAAACTCACCACCCAGTCATACTGGCCAGGACGGGGGTCCTGCACAAAGGCACCAACAATTGAACGGTCTGGGCGACTCATATCTCGGGGATGCACAACAATGTTCTGATCCCAGCAATGGTTGTAGAGAATACAGTCCCAGGTACGAACCGCAGAATAGACATCACTGTAATTACATTTTGCGTCATAGGCCATGGTCAGCGCCAGCTCAATGAGCTTCATCTTTTCTTCTAGCTGGTTGACTCGCTGTACGTCAATGCAGTTATATTCAACGAACAGATTCCAGTCTTTGGTATAGAACTCTTTGAAGGTATTGTGTGGGTTCTCTAACTTACCAACGCCCAGCTCAATCTTACAAATATGATCTAACTTATATGACTCAGGAGCATTGTAGGTAAATTTCTTATACAGGTCCAGATAGTCTAACTGTGTCACGCCTGCAATGTCATAGGCAGGCAGTACTTTGTCTGCCATGTGAACATCACGACGGCGAATATTTTTCCAAGGGCTTAACCTCTTAGCAGCATCATCACCAAGAATGCGATTAATGCGATGCACCAAATAGGGTACATCAAAAAGACCAATATTCCACCCTGTGATAACATCAGGACAATGATGATACCAATCATCAACAAACGTCTTGAGCATCGTGTATTCATCCGAGAAGAAACGATAGTCCGTATCCGCCTTAGTGCCTGTATACTTGCGTGTGCCATAGGTAATCATCTCCTTGGTGTAATAATCTTCCATGGTGATAAGCAGAATAGCTTCACTGGCTGTCTCGATATCTGGAAAGCCGCCTTCGGTCTCAGTCTCAATGTCAATTGAACGAATGTCAATCTGTGACATCTTGAAATCAATCTCGCCGGTATAGTGTTCAGTGATATATTGATATTGCCAGTTAGTATTGCCATGGATCTTCATGTTACTAACGGAGTCATAATTCTTGATGAATTCGCGTGCGTCGGCAAGATCACCGAATTCAATCATTTCCAAGGGTTCATTGAAAAGATTGTGATAATTGCTGTCGCCGGGTGTCGTTTTTGGTATGAACAACCGGGGTTTAAAATCTGTGCGTTCCTGATACCGTTTTCCGTCCCTGACACCGCGAACGCAAATGGTATTTCCAAGCTGGCTTACATTGGTATAAAAATTCATTCGTTTCCTTACTAAAGATAAAACAAGTCAATGATAAATATTCAGAGCCTAGTGTCATAGTATGTATTATAAAGCCAGAGCTAGGCGTTGTCAATAAGAAGAACTACAAAAGCACAAATGAAGAACCATCGTTTCTTCATGTATCTGGTGAACAATCCATGGATCCGATAACCCTCTTTGCCTTAGCCAATGGAGCGGTTTCTGCTGTAAAAGCGGGTTGTAAACTCTACAAAGACATCAAAGGTGCTGCAGGCGACGTCAAAGATGTTCTCAAGGATCTTGACGAACAATTTGCCAAGCGACATCCCCCAAACAAGCCACCAACTATTGCTGAAAAGAATCAGTACATCACTGAAAAGAATCGGGTAATCGAGCTCAACAAAAAGGCCGGCGATACCACCAACATCTATCAGGAAATTGGCAACCATCTGGGTGTCTACTATGACAATTACTTCAAGTGTCTGGCCATCTTTGAAGAAGAAGAACGCCGTGGTCGCAATGAAGTATATACCGGAGAAGACAGCATAGGTAAACGTGCTTTGCAACGAGTGTTAATGAAAAAGCAACTGGAGGCCATGGGATCTGAGTTACGTGAAATCATGGTTTATCAAAGTCCTCCTGAATTGGGTGCGCTGTGGAGCGACGTCGAAGACATGATGCAGGAGCTGGGCAAACAACAAAAAGTTGTACTTGCCGCACACATAAAACAAGAAGCAATCAATGCAAGACGTCGTGCCATTAGACGCGAAAAAGCAAAAAAGAAATGTTTTACCATTGGTGCGGTTTTATTTGTCATAATATGCTACGCTGGCATGATGTGGATGGTTGTTGAAAGTCGTAAACAAGAATTTCCGGAATTGGGGTCGGGGTTTTTCCCTGAACGAGTGACAAATCATGATCAAATTGTTGCCGAAAGAAATAAAAAATATTGGCAGGAGCGCGAAGAAGATGTCCGACGCCGCACCAGAGAAAACCTTTGGAAGAAAAAGGAGTAGTAATGGTACCATACATATTGTTTGATCAATACGTTTATCTAATGTTGTATCTTTATTTCGGTCCAATGATTGCATTCGACCAACAGGCTAAATTACAAAGTTCTATCTGTAAACCAAAAGGAGTATCAAATGGCTGAACAAGTTCAACCTAAACCATTATCACGTTCTGAACGTGAAGCACAAATCAAAGACAAAGCAGGTCTGGTCATTGTTGTCATGGCCTTGTTCATGGCAGTGACTACCTATTTCTCGAATCAGCATTCAGGTGCTGTATTAAAGAATATGTTGAAGGCAACTGATACATATGCATTCTACCAGAGTAAATCCATCAAGCAAAGTATCGCCGAAGGACAACTGGAAGAAGCAAAGGCAAAGAGTGATAAAGCTCGTATTGAAAAACTAGAAGCTAAAATTGCTCGTTACGAATCCGATCCAGAAAAAGGAGAGGGCAAACGAGAACTGCTGGCCAAGGCACAGGCATTTGAAGCAGCTCGCGATCAGGCAGCAAAACATTCACCTTGGTTAACATTTGCCAGCATGGCATTCCAGCTAGCAATTGTTTTATTATCAGCGTCTATCATTGCAGTAAACAATACCATGTACAAAGTGTCTGAGGTAGTTGCTGTTATAGGTGTATTACTATTAAGTCAGGGCATTTGGCTCTGGTTCTAAGGAGACGCCATGCGTACCATTATTTTAGCAGTAGCATTACTTTTTGCCGGATCGGCAAACTCACAGGTGCAGATGACAAAAAGAGTTCTATGCGCTGAAACAAAACAGGTATTAGAAGCATTCCAAGGCAGCAAGTATAAAGAAACTCTTCGTTGGTCAGGTCGGGATCTGCAAAATGAAGAAAATACCTATGTTCTTTTAACCAATATGAAAACTAAAACATTTACTATCATTGAAATGAACGGTCAGATGGCCTGCGTTCTTGGTACAGGTACGCATTCATCAAACCATTATTCAACCGATGATTCCGAACGACTTTGAAGAAGTTATTACTTCTGCTAATGTTTAATTTGACCCTGGCTCAGGGTCAAACCTTGTACGCACACAGTTGGTACGTGACTGATGATAAACTCAATCCCATCACTGCTCATAAAAAAGACGAAGTGCGCAGCATTGCCAGCTTAACCAAGCTCATAACTGTGATGGTTGCCATCGATGACGGACAAGCAGATCCTATTTTAGTAGAAGATGCCATGGTTAGATCCAGCAACGTAGCAGCGACACTGCTTTGCAAAAAATACAGCAAGGGATACCGTGCCTGTATTGCAGCAATGAATACCAAGGTACAATCCTTGGGCACCACAAAAACTGTGCTGGTAGAGCCAACTGGACTGAGCCATAAAAATAAAAGTACTGCACATGACATTGCGTTGATTGTCAATGCTGCCAGTCGTTATCCAGCCATTGTAGCTGCCTCACATAGAAGATTGCTGCATCGGGGCAAGCTGACATTTAAAAATACCAATCCAACTGTGGATGAAAATACTGTGGTCAGCAAGACCGGCTGGACCATGGCTTCTGGTGGTTGCATTGCTGTAATGCACAATCACCGCATCTATGTCATTTTAGGTAGTCGAGATACGCGCACGCGGGTCAACGATCTTCTGGAACTTCGAGCCAGGTATAATCGCCCAGCCATTGAATACGTGTCAGATAACGATAATGTTCCGGAGGTGCAGTGGACCAATCTCTGGGGCCCATGATGGTAAGTATTGTACCACCGGCCTTTAAATCTTCGGCTAACCAGTAGTATTTACCAGGGTAGGTTTGAAAAGCATACTTGGCGTTTCTGACCTGATCGGTCAGATCCAGACGATGCTTGATCTCCAGGGCCTGCTTTTGCAGCACTTCAACCAACTGCATGATACGATCATATTCTTGCTGCGCATGAAGACGAGCAGCATTGATCATGATATCCTTTTGATGTGTCACTGGCACCAAATCAAACTTGGGACCGCCGGCCTCGGTTGGATATTCTGTTACATTGCGATTGAAAAATGGTATTAGACTACCACCCACATCTGCATCATAACTATCTCTGCCTTTGAGAAGATTGGTTTCAGTCTTTTTCATCGTGTATATATTGGTGCGGGTGGCGGGACTCGAACCCGCAAAACCCGGATTTTAAGTCCGGTACGTATACCAATTCCATCACACCCGCATTACTGGCACGGCGTAGAGGATTCGAACCCCTGACATGCGGTGTAGAAGACCGCTGTTCTATCCAGCTGAACTAACGCCGTATTACATGGTTGGCCCATTGCCATTCTTAAAACCAACTTGTCCGCCTTCTGCTTCGATACGTTTGATAACATCTTCAAACAAGATAGGTGCAAAGTCAGTTTGTTCCACGCACACGCAATGGTAACGAGGATCAATAATTTGCCGACGCATATAAGTGTCATGCATCATAACTCGGTTACTATGCAAATGGCCATGAATGTTTACGCCAAAGCGACCCAAGCTCTGTTCATGAATAGGAATGTGACTCAAGATCATTCCATTCATTACATGATAGGCTCGCAATTCGCGAAAATACTGTCTATACTCATCGTCGCGAAAGATGTCGTGGTTACCACGAATCAAAACCTTGTCACCATTCAAGCGGCTCAATGTCTTTAATGCTCGGCGATTGATAACTACATCGCCTAAATGGTACACCTTGTCAGTGGGCTTGACACGTTCGTTCCACTTTGCAACCATGTCCTCATCCATCTCTTCGGGAGTATCATAGGGTCGCAATTTCGTGACACCATCGTCGCGTGTAAACCTGCACACACCCATGTGTCCAAAATGTGTATCACTTACTAAAAATACGCTTGGCATTTTATTTCCTTGGTGGGCTGACTGAGAATTGAACTCAGACTCAACCGATTATGAGTCGGCTGCTTTACCATTAAGCTATCAGCCCTGATATGGAGCGGGCGAAGGGATTCGAACCCTCTCCGACAGCTTGGAAGGCTGTGTCCTCTCCCAGGAGAACGCCCGCATTATTTCTTACAATACTTCGTAGTCTTCTTTGCCACAACCACATTCAGGACAGACAAAGTCTGCTGGCAATGTATTCCAGTAACCTTCTACTTCCTCATCGTGTTCATGACCACAAACTACGCATACATGTACTTCGCTCATAATGACTCCTTAGACTACTGGAAAGGTTACTGAATCTAACTTGGCTTGATAGGCTTCGGCATGACGCTT
>Ga0078894_10001191_pt1 | contig 19105 bp, 14 predicted proteins | sample LauGreSu1BDMLBSD_2_FD_67506 | JGI IMG/M metagenome (GOLD analysis project Ga0078894, IMG submission 67506) | Freshwater lake microbial communities from Lake Michigan, USA - Su13.BD.MLB.SD (version 4) (version 4) | ecosystem: Environmental > Aquatic > Freshwater > Lake | place: Lake Michigan... | reverse complement strand
GCGAGCGTGTTCGGGCGGATGTCGGCGACCAACGAGATTACGGCGCTCAAGGCCGCCGGGATCTCGCCGATGGCGGCGATGTGGCCAGCGGTCGGCTTGGCCGTGGCCGTGAGCTTCGTGTCGGTGTGGCTCAACGACGTCGCCGTGTCATGGGGACGCGACGGCGTCCGCCGCGTGATCGTGTCGAGCGTCGAGGAGATCATCTACGGGAGGCTCCGACAGCACCGCTCCTACAGCGCGCCGCAGATCTCGATCAACGTCAAGAACGTCGAGGGAAAGGATCTCATCCGCCCCACGCTCTCCTACCAGCCCCAGACCGGCGACCCCGTGACGGTTTCCGCCGAGAAGGCCACGATGCACGCCGATGCCGTGAAGGGGGTGCTGACGATCACCTGTCGCAACGGCACGCTCCACGTCGGCGACGTCAAGGCGGTCTTCCCGGACGAACTGAAACGCGAGATTCCCCTCGACGTCGTCAGCCGCAAGGGAGCGACCTCGCGAAGCCCCTCCGAGATCGCCATGGCCGACTTCCCCACGGCCCGTTCCGAGCAGGTGCGCCGCATCGAGAGCTACGAGGAGATGGCGGCGGCCCGCCTCGGGATCGCGATTCTCTCGGGGCGTCTCGACATGACGATGCCGATCCACATCGAGGGGGAACGGCAGGCCGTCAAGGTGGAGACGGCCAGGCTCCATCGGATCGTCATGGAACCGTGGCGGCGGTGGGCCAACGGCTTCAGCTGTCTCTGCTTTGTCCTCGTCGGTGCCCCGATGGCCATCCGGATGAGGAACGCCGATTTCCTCACGAGTTTCTTTCTCTGCTTCCTTCCGATCCTCCTCGTCTATTACCCCGTCTTCATGGTCGGTGTCTCACAGGCGAAATCGGGGTCGGTCCACCCGCTGGCCGTCTGGACCGGCAACGTGCTCGTCACGCTCTGGGGACTGTGGCTGATGCGGCGCGTGATCCGGACGTGAAACCGCCTCGGCCCGCGGTGGCATGACGGCGGCCCCCCGCATGCCACCCGACGTTCCCCTTGTCGGAGGGCTTCTGGCAGAATCGGGGGGATCACCCCATTCACAGGCCGAACGGAGCCCGACCATGTCCCGACCGATCACTTTGTTTACCGGCCAGTGGGCCGACATGGCCCTCGACGATCTCGCCCGCAAGGCGAGGCAATTCGGCTATCAGGGGCTCGAACTGGCCTGCTGGGGCGACCACTTCGATCCATCCAGGGCGATCGAGGAAGCGTCGTACTGCACGACAAAGCGCGACCAACTCGAGCGCCACGAACTCTCCGTCCACGCGATCTCCACGCACCTCGTCGGCCAGGCCGTGTGCGACAGGATCGACGAGCGTCACAAGGCGATCCTCCCGGATCATGTCTGGGGGGACGGCAACCCCGAGGGGGTCAATCGCCGGGCCGCGGAGGAACTCAAGCGGACGGCGCGGGCCGCCAAGAAGCTCGGCGTCGGCGTCGTCAACGGCTTCACCGGATCGTCGATCTGGCATCTGATCTATTCGTTTCCACCGGTGTCGGCGGCGATGATCGACGCCGGATTCGCGCAGTTCGCCGAACGCTGGCACCCGATCCTCGACGTGTTCGCCGAATGCGGAGTCCGCTTCGCGCTCGAAGTTCATCCGTCGGAGATCGCCTACGATCTGGTCACCGCCGAGAGGGCCCTCCAGGCGCTCGGGAGGCGAGAGGAGTTCGGATTCAACTTCGATCCCAGCCATCTCCACTGGCAGGGAGTCGATCCGGTGGAGTTCATCCGCGCCTTCCCCGACCGGATCTATCACGTGCACGTCAAGGACGCGATCACGACCCTCAACGGCCGCTCCGGCATCCTCTCGAGCCACCTCGGCTTCGGCGACCCGCGCCGAGGCTGGGACTTCCGCTCGCCGGGGCGAGGCGCGATCGACTTCGAGTCGATCATCCGCGCGCTCAATCAGGCGGGCTACCAGGGCCCGCTGTCGGTGGAATGGGAGGACTGCGGCATGGATCGCGAACATGGCGCCACCGAAGCCTGCCAGTTCGTGAAAAATCTCGACTTCGCACCCGCCGGGCGGGCCTTCGACGCCGCCTTCGCCGAGGACTCCTGATGCCCGCTCCTCGTCTGCAACTCGCGGCGATCGTGCTGCTCCTCCCGCTCGCGACACCGATCCGTGCCGATGACGGGGACGACGGCGCGCAGGCCCCGCCGCGCCCCGGCCGGCCGCGAGTCACCGTGATCGACGACGGGGAGCAGGAGACCGGGAAAGCCGCCGCGCCGAACGTGCCGGCACTCGACGACGACGCCTGGCGGAAGACGCTCGAGACGCTCGTGGAACGGGCCGAAGATCGGGGCCATGAGGCGCTCGCCTCCCACATCCGCACGTGGGACATCCCCGTCTTCACCGATCGGCAGGTCGTCGTCACGATCCCCTCCCGGCTGGAAACGCCCCCGTGGATCGACGCGGCCCAGGAACCGCTGTGGAACGAGTTCGTCGCGGCGCGGCGGCGGCACGCCGAGGCGACCTTCGCCCGCGCCGTCGAAGCGGCGGCAGCCCACGACAAACCGCGGACCCGGGACGAACAACGGGCCGACGTCGCCGCCGGCCCCGCGCCCCTGTCGCGACGCGGTGGCGAGGCGATCGCACTGCTCCACCGGACCCTCCGTGACGACCCCGATCACGCCCGGGCACGGGCGGTGGGGAGCTGGGTGAAGCGGGGCGAGGAGTGGGTGTCGACGTCGGTGGCGAAACGACTCGACCGCGGCGAGGAATTCGACGCGGCGTTCGGATGGCTGCCGCGTGGCCGCCTCGATCGCTACCGTGGGGGGGAACGGTTCGAGTCGGGGAAGTGGGTGAAGGCCGTCGACGACGACGCCACACCGCGAACACTCAAGAAGCCGTGGCGGCTGGAGAGCGATCACTGGCGGATCCGGTCGTCGGCCCCCCCGGCGGCGGCGGCGGCACTCGCCGCGGAGCTCGAGACGTCGCTCGTCCTCTGGCAGCAGGTGTTCGGCGCGTATGCGTGGGATCCGGCGGAGCTCGAGCGCCGCTTCCGCGGGCGGGGACGGATGCCGGTGCGGGATCCCTATGCAGCCATCCTCGTCCCGTCGCGGGAAGACTATGTCGCCGAGGTGACGAAGTTCGAACCGGCGGCCATCCGCAGCGATGCGATCTACTGGATGCCGACGAAGACCGCCTGGTTCGCTGCCATGCCCGGCGACGGTGACGGTGTCGCCACGGCCGAGGCGCGCACCATCCGCCACGAGGGGGCTCACCAGCTGTTTGCCGAGGCGCGGACGACCAGTCCACTGGCGGGCGAACGGTGCGGCTTTTGGGCGATCGAGGCTGCGGCCTGTTACATGGAAAGCGCGGTTGCCACCCCCTTCGGCTGGACGCTCGGCGGCCCCGATGCGGGACGGGTTCCCGCCGCCCGCGAACGCCTTCTCGACGACGACTTCCACATCCCCCTCGAGGAGCTCTGCGGATTGGGCAGGCGTGAGCTCCAAGCCGATGAGCGCCTTCCGCAGATCTACAGCCAGATCTCGGGACTTGCCGATTTCTTCATGAACGGTCAGGGGGGCTCGTACCGCGAGGCGTTCATCGAATACCTCGAACGTGTCTATACCGGATCGGTCTCACCCGACACGCTCGCGCAGCTCTGCAGACGGACCCACGAGCAGCTCGACGACGAGTATCGCAGGCACATGGCGCGATGAGTTCGCCAGTCCCGTCGGGCCCTCGTTGACGCCGCTTCAGGCACGCTTTTAGACTGCCCGCGAATCGTTCCCCAACCCAGGATTCCTCCATGTCCGCTGACATCGACCGTCTCGCGATCGACACCATCCGCACCCTGTCGATGGACGCGGTCGAAGCCGCCAAGAGCGGTCACCCCGGCACGCCGATGGCGCTCGCTCCGGTCGCTTACACCGTCTGGAAGGACTTCCTCCGCTACGACCCGACCGATCCCGTCTGGCCCAACCGCGACCGCTTCGTGCTCTCCTGCGGCCACGCCTCGATGCTCCTCTACTCACTCATTCATCTGGCCGGGATCCGCCGGGGCCACACCGACGAGCCGGCCGTGTCGCTCGACGACATCCGCAGGTTCCGTCAGATCGGAAGCGTCTGCGCCGGCCACCCCGAGCACCACATGACCTCCGGGATCGAGACCACCACCGGCCCGCTCGGACAAGGCTGTGGCAACTCCGTGGGGATGGCGATCGCGGCCCGTTGGCTCGGGGCCCGATACAACGCCCCTGGCCGCACCCTGTTCGACTACGACACCTACGTCCTCTGTAGCGACGGCGACCTCATGGAGGGCGTGGCCGCCGAGGCGGCGTCGATCGCCGGGCACCTCGAACTGTCGAACCTCTGCTGGATCTACGACGACAACAAGATCACGATCGAAGGGGAGACGCACCTCGCCTTCACCGAAAACGTCGGCCAGCGTTTCGAGGGGCTCGGCTGGCGCGTCGAGCATGTCGCCGATGCCAATGACACCGCTTCGCTGAAGCGTGCCCTCGAGGCCTTCCGTGCCGAGACGAAGCGACCGACGCTGATCATCGTCAAGAGTCAGATCGGCTACGGCGCCCCGAAGAAGGCCGGCTCGCACGAATCGCACGGCGCCCCGCTGGGGGCGGAGGAGATCAAGGGGGCGAAGCAGGCCTACGGCTGGCCGACCGACGCGAGTTTCCTCGTTCCCGACGGTGTCCAGGAACATTTCACCGCCACGCTCGGCGCCCGTGGTGCGAAGGCGCACGAGGCCTGGAAGCAAGCCCGGGCCGCCGCCGCCAAGGCCGCCCCGGGCTCGGTCGACGAACTCGACCACCTCCTCGCCGCCAAGCTCCCCGCCGGCTGGGAGAAGGCGATCCCGACCTTCCCAGCCGACGCCAAGGGGCTCGCCAGCCGCGTCTCCTCCGGCAAGGTGCTCTCGGCGATCAGCGGCGCCGTGCCGTGGCTCCTCGGGGGATCGGCCGACCTCGCCCCCTCGACGATGACGTTCGTGACCGGTGCCGGTGAGTTCGGCCCCGGAGAACCCGGTGGCCGGAACTTCCATTTCGGGATCCGCGAGCATGGCATGGCTTCGGCCTGCAACGGGATGGCGCTCTCGGGGCTGCGGCCGTACTGCGCCACGTTCTTCGTGTTCCTCGACTACCTCAAGCCGAGCTTAAGGCTCTCGGCCCTCGGCGACCTCGGCGTGATCTACATCCTCACGCACGATTCGATCGGCCTCGGCGAGGACGGCCCGACCCACCAACCGATCGAGCAACTCGCCAGTGCCCGCGCCGTTCCGGGAATCACGGTCCTCCGTCCGGCCGACGCCAACGAAGTGGCGGAAGGATGGCGGGTGGTCATGGAGCGGCCCAGTCGCCCCGCGGTGTTCGTGCTGTCGCGGCAGAACCTCCCCACGCTCGACCGGGCGAAGTTCGCTCCGGCGGCGGGTGCGCGGCGTGGTGCGTATGTTCTCGAGGACGCCGTCGGCGGGAAGCCCGACTGCATCCTCATCGGCACCGGAAGCGAGGTCCATGTCTGCCTCGAGGCAGCCGAGATCCTCCGTGGCAAGGGGCACAAGCCGCGCGTCGTGAGCATGCCGAGTTGGGATCTTTTTGCCGAGCAGGATGCCGACTACCGCGAGAGCGTCCTTCCCGAGGCCGTCGCCGCGCGGGTGGCCTGCGAAGCGGCCTGCGGCTTCGGCTGGGAGCGATGGACCGGCCCGAAGGGGAGATTCTTGGGGATGACCAGATTCGGAGCCTCTGGGCCCGCTCCGGCCCTCTACAAGCACTTCGGGATCACGGCCGACGGCGTGGCGAACGCCGCGCTCGAATCGATCGGGTGACCTTTCGGACCGGCACAGTGTGTCCCTTGAGAGGTGAACTCTCTCACGGCTTCACCCCGACTCGAACATGTGCCGGATCGGCGGCGGCGGCGAAGGCAGCATCGACCTCGGCGAGGGGAAACCATTCGGAGACGAGTTCCGAGAACGGATACCGTCGGTGATTTCGTTCGAGAAACTGCACCGCTGCAACCAGATCCCCGGGTCCGTAGTTGTGCACCCCTCGGATCGTGAGGCAGCGGCGGACGATTCCCTCGAGCGACACAGCCACGTCGTCACTCGGTGCCACCGCGCCGACGAGAATCATTCTCCCTCCGACGCGCAGCGTCGGCAGGGCCGCCAAAAAGCCCCCGTTGGTTCCCGAGACCTCGATGACGGCATCGAGACTGCCGGCCATTTCGGCGGTCCACGCTGTCGGATCCAATGCAGCAGAGGCTCCGAAGCTCGACGCTCGGCGACGACGCCCCGCGTCCGGTTCGGCGACGATCACCCTTGCACCGCTCGCCTCCGCGATCGCGCACGCAGTCAGCCCCAACATCCCGGCCCCCACGATTCCCAGTCGCTTGCCGTGAAGCTCACCACAGGCCGCGATCGCGGCAGCTACGGTCGCCGTCGCACAATTCGCAGGACAGGCCACGCTGATCGGTAAGTCTTCATCGAGAACGACCAGGCTGGTGCCGGGGGCGAGGAGACAGTACTCCGCGAGCCCTCCGGTCAACACACGGCGACCGATGGCCCGCTCGTGGCCGTACTTCACACCTGAATCGCACTTCTGCGGGATTTCACCCCTGCACGGCGAGCAAGCCCCACACGCCGCCACGATCGCCCAGGTGACCCGCGATCCGACATCGAGCCTTCGGCCAAGGCAATCGCTCGACGGGCACCCTCGACCACGGACGACGATCTCGCCGATCATTTCATGACCGAGCACCGTCGGGGTTGCCCCCTGACGGCGCCCTTCCCAGGTGTGCCGATCACTCCCGCAGATCGTCATCGCGACGACACGCACGAGCCATTCGCCATCGCCCGGCGACGGGATGGGGACGAGCCCCGAATAGAGCTTCCGGGGCGCGCCGTCGAACATGACGGCTCGACTCGTCGACGGGAGGTTCATGCTGCTACCGGTACATCTCGAACGCATCGCGGGAGTCGTCATCGTGTCTTACGGTCGGCGTCCGGCGCCGTGCGACGGACGAAGTCCGCCACCGCCCAGATCAAGGCGATCATCATCACGACCACCGCCACCCAGCAGAGTGGCACGAAGACCGCGAGACTTCCGACGCCTCCGATGCCGGAGAATCGGAGGCAAAGGACCGCGACATACCCAAGATACCCGAGTGAGTCCGCCACGTAGAGCAGATACCCGACGTTGCCACGCTCGCGGGTGACGGCGAAGAACCGCTCGAAGACCGTGGTGTGGATGGCCACATACGGGATGTAGAGCGCCAAACCGACCATGACCATGAAGGCCACCGGGGGAACGAAGCCTGCCATCCGACCGAGGAGGGTGGCAACCAACAGGAGAGCGCCGGCCATGCAGACACCGAGCGAAGCAAGGAATGCCCGTCGATTACCGTGGACGAGCACGGAGAGTCCGTTGACGCCGATCACTCCCAAAGCCACCAAGAACTCGCTGATCGTATAGAGACGCGGCGGCACCTCGACACCGAGCCCGGCCCAGAGTTGCGGGGCGAAGTCGGCACGGACACTCCTCAGAACGGTGACGACGAGGTAGACAACGACGATCAGCGACAGCCCGGTCGCATGACGGACGAAGATCGCTCGTCGCTCACCGCGATCGATCGATGTGCGGGCACTCCGTGCCGCCCGGTCCGCGGACGAAGGAGGCGGCGTGCAGGCGAGCACCGCAGCGGCCACCGCCAGCGGACCGGCAAACACTCCCCCCGCCACCGCTGGCATCCATGTCTCGGAAACCCCGCGTTCGAGGAGCAACGCCCCGACCGACTTCATCGCGCCGTCGGCGATGATGAAACTCGTGCACAGTCCGGCCGCCAGAGCCTCGGTCGATCGTCGTCCTTCGAGGAAGGCGAAAACGAGCCCGAATGTCATTCCCAGCGCCAGGCCGTTGAGGAACAACCCGGCAGCCGCCCATGGCCTCGGCAACATGCCGAACGCCACGAGACCGGCCTCCGCCGCGGCGACAAGCACGAGCAGGAGGGGTATCCGCCGGCGGGCCGGGACCTCGGCAACGACCCGGACGCCGAGGAATTTCGAGAACGTGTAGCCCGCGACCTGGGCGAGCACGATGAACTCCTTGAAGCCGAGCCCCCAGGCGCCGCCCGCCTCGTACGACCCGGCCGTGAACGGCTTCCTCAGGCCGTAGACGCAGAAATAGACGACGAAGGCCGCCGCCATGGCAACGGCCTCGGACAACCGTTCGCCGATCTCTCGCCGGCCGGTGGGCACGCTTCGGTCCTCGATGCTCTCCGGACTCGATTTTCGGGTAGTTTAAAGAACGTTATCCGTGGTTGTGTGTGGATCCCATGAGCTCTCGAAAGCGGGAGGTATGTCCGGACATATGGCCGCTCCCTTCGAAATCCTCCGCGATCTGTTTGCCGTGCAGGGTCGATCGGACTACGGGGGTGAGGCGGTGACCCAGTGGGAGCACGGCTGCCAGGCGGCGTGCCTCGCCGAAGCTGCCGGCGCCGGGGCCGCGTTGGTCGTCGCCGCGCTGGCTCATGACGTGGGTCACCTGCTCCACGGTCTCCCGAATGACGCGCCCGATCGGGACATCGACGACGTTCACGAGCGGCTCGGGGCCGACTGGCTGGCCGCATTTTTTCCCGAAGCCGTCGTCGCACCGGTGCGGCTCCACGTGCCGGCGAAGCGATATCTCTGTGCCGTCGAGGCCGACTATCTCGCGGGGCTGTCCCCACCGTCGCTCAAGAGCCTCGGATTGCAAGGTGGCCCGATGAGCGCGGCGGAAGTCACGGCGTTCGAAGCGATCCCGTTCTCCAGCGATGCCGTGCGCCTCCGTCGCTGGGATGACCAGGCCAAAGTCAGCGGACTTCCCACGCCTCCCTTCGAACACTTCAAACCGCACTTCGACACCCTCCACAACGGAGGGGCACCGTGAGCCAGATGTCGGTCGGCATCGTCGGCGGCGGTATCATCGGCCTCGCGTACGCCACGGTGGCCGCCGATCGCGGGCACCGCGTGACACTCTTCGAGCGCGACCGCACCGCGATCGGGGCGTCGGTCCGAAACTTCGGCATGCTCTGGCCGATCGGCCAAGCGCTCACGCCCTCTCAGGGCACGGCGATTCGATCGCTCGCGCGTTGGCGGCGGCTCGCCGCGGAGACCGATCTGTGGCTCCATCGCTGCGGCTCGCTCCACGTCGCGCACGAGGACGACGAGTTGGAGGTCCTTCGGCAGTTCCAAACGGCCGCGTCGTCGGCCGGGATCGAATGCCGCCTACTGGAGCCCGCCGAGGTTCTCGAGCTTTCGCCGATCGTGAATCCGTCGGGGCTTCGCGGCGGCCTCGCGAGTCCGAGTGAGGCCGGGGTCGATCCGCGTCGCAGTGTCGCCGCGATCGCGTCCCATCTCGCCGGCAGACGCGACGTGGCCATCCACTTCGCCACGGGCGTCACGGAGGTGGCCGCGGGGCGTCTCCGCACGACCGACGGCCGGATTCACGGATTCGACCGGATCGTCGTTTGCGGCGGCTCGGACGTCGAGTCGCTCTATCCGGGAATGCTCGTCTATCAGGGCATCCGGCGATGCAAGTTGCAGATGATGGCGACGCCGCCACATCCGGTGCGTATCGGCCCGTTCCTCGCCGGTGGACTCACCCTCCGACACTACGCCAACTTTTCCGATTGTCCGGCGCTCGATACCGTGAAAAGCCGCATCGCGGCCCGGCATCCGGAGCTCGATCGCTTCGGGATCCATGTCATGATCGCCCAGAACCGGGACGGGAGCCTGATCCTCGGCGACTCCCACGAGTACGACGAGCGTATCGGTCCCTTCGACAAAGCCGACATCGACGACCTCATTCTTCGCGAACTCCGCCGCATCGCCAGGCTTCCGGCTTGGACGATCACCGAACGCTGGCACGGCGTCTACGGCAAGCATCCATCGCTCCCGATCGTGCGTACCGAACCGGAGAGCGGGGTGTGTGTCCGAGTCGGGACCGGCGGGGCCGGGATGACCATGTCATTCGGGTTCGCGGAGGAAGACTGGGATGCGTGGGACGGTTGATTCATGAAGGCCTCGATGCATGACGACGGGCGGATCCGGGCAGTCCTCCTCGATTGGGCCGGAACCGCCATCGACCACGGAAGCCGCGCGCCGGCGCTGGTCTTCATCGAGGTCTTCGCCGCCGTCGGCATCGAACTGACCGAGTCCGAGGCCCGCGGCCCGATGGGGCTGGCGAAGCGCGACCACATCGCCGCGATCCTCGCCCTGCCTCGTATCAGGGAGTCGTGGCTGCAAGCCCACGGTCGTGAGCCTTCGGCGGCCGACGTGGATGGAATCTACGGCCGGTTTCTGCCACTCCAGAAAGCCGTGCTCGCCGATCACTGCGAGCCTATTCCGGGTGTCCTCGACGCGATCAATTTCTGCCGACGGCACGGAATCGCGATCGGTTCCACCACCGGCTACACCCGGGAGTTGATGGACATCGTCGTCCCGACGGCCGCCAGGAGCGGGTTCGCCCCCGACGTCGTCGTCTGCTCCGACGACGTGCCGGCCGGTCGACCCGCGCCCTGGATGAATCTCCGCGCCGCCGAGTTGCTGGGGATCCGACCCTCGGCGGCGGTCGTCGTGATCGATGACACCGCTCCAGGCGCGGCAGCGGGAAGGAACGCTCGCATGACGACCCTCGGCGTGACCCTCACCGGCAACGGCCTCGGCCTTTCGGTCGCGCAAGTCGGCTCCATCCCGGCTGACGAACTGGTGCTGCGAGCCGCGTCGGTGCGCACCACACTGCTCGAGGCCGGTGCCGACGAGTGTCTCGGGGGCGTAGCCGATCTCCCAGCCTGGCTGGAGCAGCGCGACTTCAGGTGCCGGCCGGCCGGGCTGTTGAGACGCCCTCCGACCGAAAAACGGGCATGAGTTCTCTATATACGCTGCCGGTTGTCATCCGGTGACGAGGAGGGGGACGACCGCGGCAGCCGTACAAAACGGGCTTCCACAGATTCCGAAGCGTTGTCGTTTCATCATTTCCTCATCCGTCCCGAATAGGCTCCAAGCCGACGGCAGTCGTTCGACGGGCCCATTCATCGATCGCCAAAGAGGACGCACGCGTGGAATCACCGGCCGCCGAGAGGGTCGTATTTGCCTGTTCACTCCCGCTCGCTGCGGTATTTCTCTGCGGTGTGCTTTGGGCACGAACGGAGACGGACTCGGCCGACACAGCGTCGACGATTGCTGCTTCGCGGAGTGTGATGGTCAACGCCGACGGCCCGCGGAGGGGAGAGTCACCTGGGCGCTACTTCAACGTCCAGGGACTTTCCGGACGTGGGGACTCGAAGTTCGCCTCCTTTGGGCTCCTCGACTTCCACATCGAACCGGGACACTCGACAGTCGCCCGCACTGGCCGGAAACTCACGCTCGTCCTCACGCAGAGCATCCCTCCGTTCGCGAAACCGGGACGACTGCTTTTTTTCATCGACAGCGATCCCGACGATGACCTCGATGGTCTGAGATTCGTGAAAGACTCAGCCACGGCCCTGGGCGATGCGTCTCCCCGGGCGATGCCCTGTGGAGAGGCCACCTTCACGATCGACGCGACCGGCCATAAAGACCGCTTCGAACTCCTCCTGCCCGAGCAGCATCGCGCCGACGTCGATCGGGTTTTCGAGGAGGGCGGCCGACTTCGCATCTTCATTCTTCCTGGTGACGCAGACGTGGCGGCAACGTATTTCGGTGTCGAACAGCAAGAGATGGAACGTCGTCCTAGCTTCCTCATCGAGTAGCCCTTCCTCACCCCTGGCTCAGGCGTCACTCAATCCCGCTCTCGGTCTCTCGGGCCAACCCGCGAGCGGACACGATCGCCCCGCTCATCAACGCAAGGATGCGATGCTGAACCCCAAACTCTTCGTTCTCGACACCAACGTCATCCTCCATGACTGCCGCTGCATTCGTAAGTTCGAGGAGAACGATGTCGCCATCCCGATCACGGTGCTCGAGGAACTCGATCAGTTCAAACGGGGCAACGAAGACATCCACTTCCAGGCCCGCGAATTCCTTCGTTGCCTCGACTCCCTGACCGGTGATGTCCTTTCCGCGGAGGGAAGCCCGCTCGGAGACGGCCTCGGATCGATCCGAGTGCTGCTCGGCTCCCGTTCCGGCCTGGGCCTCGATGACACGTTCCTTCAAGACACGGCCGACCACCGTATCCTGCGCACGACGCTTGCCATCCAGAAGGAATCACCGGGGCGGCAAGTGATCCTCGTGTCAAAGGACACGAACCTTCGGATGAAAGCGAAGTCGATCGGGATCCGCGCGCAGGACTATACGTCCGACAAGGTCCGCGGTTTCGACTCGCTCTACACGGGAAAAAGGATCGTCGAGGGGATCGACAGCGATTCGATCGATGGCCTCTATGGCTCTTCCGGGACACTGCCCGCCTCCGCCTTGCCCGCGGTCTTGGATCCGGTTCCCAACGAAAACTTCGTTCTCAGGAACGGAAGCAAGTCCGCCATCGCCTTCTATCGGCGTGATGCGGATGCATTCGTGCGCGTCGAGCGACAGTCCTGCTACGGAATCACCCCACGGAACTCGGAGCAGTCGTTCGCGCTCCGCGCGCTGATGGACGACTCCGTCAAACTCGTGACGATCACCGGAACGGCAGGCACCGGAAAGACGTTGTTAGCGCTGGCGGCGGCGCTCGAGTGCCGCCAACGCTACCGCCAGATCATGCTCGCTCGACCGGTCGTTCCGCTGTCGAACCGCGACCTCGGCTTTCTCCCCGGCGACATCGCCGACAAACTCGACCCCTACATGCAACCACTGTACGACAACCTCACCGTCATCCGCCACCAGTGCGGCGAGGATACCCAGTCTGCGCAGCGGATCAACGACATGCGAGAGTCGGAAAAACTCGTGATCACACCTTTGGCGTACATCCGTGGCAGGAGTCTGCAGAGGATGTTCTTCATCGTCGACGAGGCCCAGAATCTCACGCCCCACGAGGTAAAGACCATCATCACCCGCGCCGGCGAGGGAACGAAGATCGTCTTCACGGGCGACGTCGCCCAGATCGACCAGCCCTATCTCGACGCTCTCTCCAACGGCTTGAGCTACCTCATCAGCCGGATGGTTGGCCAATCGATCTACGCTCACATCGCCCTGGAGAAAGGTGAACGGTCTGAGCTCGCCAACATCGCAAGCGCCCTACTTTGATGCTGGGAGGGCGGGATACCTTCTTCTGGACCGTCATCGGAGACGACCGGCAGTGGTCCGGAGCCCGATCAGTAGTTGATCTGGAACTGAAAGCGGAGCAGGTCGCCCATGAACCGGGCGTATTGGCCGTCGATGATCGGCGCCTTGCCGGACGTGTTCGTGCGGTTCACCCAGTCGTATTCACACGTCAACTCCATCTGCGGCGTGAACTGCCACTCGAGCCCCAGATCGAATTCCCCCACGTACGCGTACGGGGAATTACGCTCCCACAGAAAGCCCCCACGGCCGGTCTGCCAGCGAAAGTAGGGGAACAGGCGGCCGAACCGTTCCGTGTCGTTCTTGTAGTTGACGAGCACGTAGCCGCCGGAGACCGGCTGACTCGAGATCGTCGGGGGATTGGAACTCGAGACGTTCGTGAGATTCCCCAACTGCGGGCCGAGCCCGACGTTCCACTCGGCAGTCACCCCGAGGCGCTGCGGATAGTAGACGAACGTGGCGGCGATCCGCTGGTCGAGGACGCCGTTGGAAGGCGACTGGACCACCGGCGTGTAAGACTTCCCGCCGATGCTGATCGGGGTGACCGTGGGAACGTAATTGCCGGTGTAGGCCTGCACGCCCGCCTCCACGATCTGGCCATTGTCGAACTTGAACGGTGAGTTGAGCCGCATCACGAAGTGCATGTTGTTGTTTTGCTCGAGCGTCGAGTTGCCCTGACCGTTGTAGCAACCGATCCCGAAGACACCGTAGTTGCCGGATCCCTTCAGCCCCTCGTCGAGGACCTCCTTGTAGAGATCCTGCGCCTCGTCGGGTGTCCAGTAATAGAAGACGCCGATCCCGCGTTCGCTTCTGGTGGCGTTGAGAAAGTCGCAGCGATCGAGCGGCAGTCGGTTGGAACTCGACTGCATGTTGTCCCACCCGTAGGGAACCTTCGACTGGCCGACGCGGAACCGATGGACCTTGTCGGTCGTCAGATACACGTCACCGTAGCAGTCACGGAGCTGGGCATAGTTGATCGCGCCCGGATCGGAGACCCCCGACAATCCAGAGGCGAAATCCGGTTGGATATAGAAGAAGAGGTGATCGCCCAGGTCTCCGGAGAAGATCAATCGACAGCGTCGGATGAAAAAATTGTTGTTCGGCCCGACCGACTTGTCGTTGGGATGGTAGGGGCCTGCACCGTCCTGGTCGTACCACAGCGTGTCGTTGATGCGAAACTGCGTGTAGCCGCGGATGTTGAGTTTCTCATACCACTCCTTCTCACCAGTGTGATCGTTGCCCCCGCGGGTCTGCTCGTCGACCGTCTCGATGGCAGGATCCTGCACGGCGTTCCAGCGCTGTCGGAGGGCCTCGCCGAACGACTCATCGCCGGGTCCGACGGTTCGTCCGCTCCCCCGGCCGGGATTCCGGGTCTGTTCATCGACGGTCTCGACGGCCGGGTCCTGGATCTGGGAAGCGAGCCGGATCGGTTTTTGCGGTGAGGATCCCAGCGAAAGGCTGGATTCGATGTCGTCGAATGTCTCGGAAAACAGGCCGTCTCCCTCGGGCAGGGCGCTCGCCGCAATTCCGGGGAGCATCCGAGGGGCAGGGTTTACCTCCCCTCCCTGACCACCCGAGCTACTCACGCCGAGACAGGTCGCGATCACCGCGGCCAGTCTGCAGGAAACCGGTCCCCACGAATCGGGGCGCACGCCATTCCACCCGCAACGCGTGCTGCGTGACATGAGAAAACTGGGTGACATGGGCAAGAAGACCAGCAGAACTGATTGCCGAGGATCTGCCGTGAGAAGCCCGGGCCGAGGCTCGCCCCTTTTCTTCGACCACGTTTTGCCATTCGGAGTATTAGGAATCCTTTCCCCAACTCCTGCGCTTCGCCGCGTCGGAAATTCCCCCACACTTCCGGGAGGGAGGCAGCCTGCGCCCGAGACGGTGAATTGTGAGAAGTCCGTTCGGCACTTGAGCGGCTTGATGGGCCGACTTAGCCTGCACCGGGTTTATGTCCCGGATGACGGTCATTCGCCGCCGTGACGCGACTGGGAGTGCCGATCATGGAACTGTTCGACGCATTCTCGACGCTCGGCACCGGACAGGTGATCCTGCTGCTCGTCGCGCTGGCGATCGCCTTCGGCTTCGAGTGCATCAACGGCTTCCACGACACCGCCAACGCCGTGGCGACCGTGATCTACACGAAGTCGATGAAGCCGACCTGGGCCGTGGTCTGGTCGGGAATCTGGAACTTCATCGGCGTCCACGCCGGGGGCATCGGTGTGGCCTTCAGCATCGTCCACCTCCTCCCGGTCGACCTCCTCGTCAACATCAAGACCGGCCGCGGGCTGGCGATGGTGCTGTCGCTGTTGGGTGCGGCGATCATCTGGAACTTCGCCACCTGGTACCGCGGTCTCCCCGCGTCGAGTTCGCACTCGCTGATCGGCTCGATCATGGGGGTGGGAATGATGAACTCACTCCTCGAGAACGGCTCGCTCGCCAAGGGGATCAATTGGCACAAGGCAAGCGAGGTCGGCATGGCCCTGATCCTCTCGCCGCTGATCGGCTTCGCCCTCGCTGCCGGGCTCCTCATCCTCTGCAAGGCACTCATCCCGGCGAAAGAGCTCTACAAGCCGCCGGACGGGGACACACCACCCCCAGGCTGGATTCGCGCCCTCCTCGTCGGCACGTGCACGGCGGTGAGCTTCGCCCACGGTTCCAACGACGGTCAGAAGGGGATGGGGCTGATCATGCTCGTCCTCATCGGCATCGTGCCGGCGACCTATGCTCTCAACCTCGATGCCGACCGGAGCGATCTCGAGGCCACCCTCGTGGCAGCGAAGGAGCTCAAGGCCGAGCTCGAAAAGCCCGACCTTGCAAACCTGATGACGGCACTCAAGGAGCAACATCTCGCCAACGCGAGAGTGGAACGGATCTCCCGCGCCGACGTCGTCTCCGCTGCCGAGGCATCCCTCGAGCACTCGTCACTCGACGACCTCTTCGATCCGTATCCGCAAAGTGACGTCGTCCTCGCCACCCTCGACCCGGTCCCCCTCGCCGCCTCGGTCGTCTCCACCCTCGAGGGTCGCACCGACTTCAGGGATCTCTCCACCGACGATCGCTGGAACCTCCGCACCCAGCTCGTGGAGCTCGGTGCCTCGGTGCGGACGCTCGTGCGTCAGTTCGGCGACCAGATCACCGAGGACCGGCGGAAGATCCTCAAGGGCCTCGCCGCCACACTCTCCAAGCCGGTGGAATACGTCCCCGAGTGGGTGAAATGGGGCGTGGCGTTGTGCCTCGGACTGGGCACGATGTTCGGCTGGGAACGGATCGTCGTCACGGTCGGCGAGAAAATCGGCAAGGAACACCTCACCTACGCCCAGGGCGGTGCTGCCGAACTCGTGGCCGCTACCACGATCGCCATGGCCGACAATCTCGGCATGCCGGTGAGCACGACGCACGTGCTCTCCTCCGGCATCGCCGGAACGATGTGGGCCAACAAGTCGGGGATCCAGGCGGAGACGGTCCGGGAAATCGCCCTGGCGTGGGTGCTCACGCTCCCGGTCGCGATGGCCCTCTCCGGCGGGCTCTACTGGATCGCCACCTGGTTCGTCGGCTGATCGGGAGCCGCACTCCGGCACGACCGCCGCGGACAGAGCGCGGCCCACCGCTCGAGGACCGCCGATCGAGCCTCACCGACTCCACCGATCAGGGCTGGTGATGCGAGTCGCCGATGACGGCGTCTTCTTCGTCGGTGCCGGCAGCCGTGCGGCCTTCGTGGTTGCGGAAGAGATGATCGTCGCCGTGGAGGTCGGTCTCGTGCGTTGTCGTCACCCGCCCGTCCTCGAAGAGGATGTGGTGGAGACCGGCAGGATGATTGCTACTCCGTTCGCCACTCTCGTCGGGTGCGTCGGCCATGATCGGGTGGTGGCTCCGGGAGAGCGGCCGATTCGGCATCAATCGCCCGCTGGGATCACGATGGCCGAGCGTGTAGCCGAAGTCGCCCCCCATGGAGCGGACCATGTCGTCGAACGCCGGCGTGCCCACGGCCGCCTTGACCTCCTCGACCGTCGGCACCCGGTAGGTGCCGCTCACGGAAAGCTGCGAACCGGGCGCGAGCACGGTGCCGTCATCACTGACGATCCGATGCTCCGAGACGAGTGTCGGGGCATACAGGCCACCGCGTGACAGCGGTCCGCCATCCGGGGGCGTCGGATAGCGACGGTGCGAGGACGCGTAGCCCTGGAGCGAGCCCCCGATCTTCCCCAACCTACGGACAACCTGCGTCCGGCGACCATCGTCGACGAGGCGACCGATACCGGGAATCACGAGGATGCACGCGGCGAGGGCCGTGGCGGCGAGGACCAGCGTGTCGATCCAGCGAATCGGTGATTCGACATGCGACGACGGCCGTTCGGGCGTCATCGTGGCCGGCCGGACGACATGGCCACCACGGTGACGCGAGGTATGACGGCCGGGACGGGGGCTGGAGCGGTGATCACCTTGGGAATGGCCGTGGGATGCGGTCGCGGCACGGGCAGGATCCCCGTCGGGATGGCGTCCTTCGCTCCCTTTCCTCGTGGCGATCATCTGCAGTGTGCGGGCCGCGAGTCCAGTGGGAGCGGCGAGCGGATCCCGGTCGGCCGCGAGCGCGACCATCGAGCGATCGAGGAGTTCGAGATCGCGCCGCACCTGTTCGCCTTCTCGGGGGTCGGCGAGCATCGACTCGACGCGTTTGGCGTCAGGGGCGTCGAGGGCCCCGATCAGATAGCCAACCAGATCGTCACGCATGATGTTTGCTCGCTCGGGTGGTTGCGGGGACGCCCCGCCGCCACGCGTCGGATACGCCCTCCGTCTAGAGACTCTTGCCGCCGGCTTGCCAGGATTCATTGAGCTTGAGCAACGCCGAATGGAGCCTGCTCTTGACGGTGCCAACCGGGATGCCGAGGACGTCCGCCGCTTCGCGGTACTTCATCCCCTGGTGGTAGACGAGGACGAGCGCACTCCTGAGGGCATCCGGCAGGTCTTGGACCGCCGACCGCACCCATTCCTTCGCTTCTTCGCCCGCCATCCGATCATCGGCGGTCTGGTCACGCCCAGCGAGCATCTCCACCAGCGCGCCGACGTCATCGTCGCCGGTCCGCTGGTCGAGACTGACCATCCGGTGCCGACGATTGCGACGCTGGGCGTCGATGGCCTGGTTCGTGGCGATCGTGTAGAGCCACGGTCGAAACCGTCGGCCCTCCTCGAATCCCTCCTTCTTGAGATAAACCTGCAGGAACGTTGCCTGAAACACATCCTCCGCCATTTCGGCACTGCCGAGATAACGTCGGAGGTAACTGAACAACTCCTGTTCGTACCGGTGCACGAGCGCCTCGAAGGCCGATTCATCCCCACCGCTGCGGAACCGCCGGAGCAGTTCCTCGTCGGAAGGTCCGCCTCCCCCACCTCCGTCGCCCCGGTCGAGCGTGTTCACCACGGCGGTGCCGACCGGTTCCCGGTCGACCACTGCCCCCCTGCCCGTGGCCCCCCCCTTGGGACGCACCGCGGACGAAGGGCCATCGCCGTGAACACGGCCGGCTGGAGTCTCTCCGGATCGGGAGTGAGAATCGTGTGCAACCATCGGCACTACGCCGTGACTTGGGGGTGGGTTCGGAAGCCGGTCTGAAAAAAGCCGTCGCGGCCCCGGTCCCCCCGGAAAACCGATGTGTCGAGTATAGTCGGCGACAGCGCCGGACTGCGAAGTTGCTCCCGAATGGCTCCTTTCCGGTCCGGGGGATGGGGTGGGGGAGGCGTTCCGGCGGCGACAGCCGTCCCGTCGATCGGCGGGCTCTCGCATGCCCGCGGCCTTTTCCGGTTCCCAAGCCTGCCTCCCAACCAGCCCGCACGAGCTTCGATGCCCCCGACCACCGTACCGAGGGCGAACGGGATCACGA
>Ga0078894_10001190_pt1 | contig 19109 bp, 16 predicted proteins | sample LauGreSu1BDMLBSD_2_FD_67506 | JGI IMG/M metagenome (GOLD analysis project Ga0078894, IMG submission 67506) | Freshwater lake microbial communities from Lake Michigan, USA - Su13.BD.MLB.SD (version 4) (version 4) | ecosystem: Environmental > Aquatic > Freshwater > Lake | place: Lake Michigan... | reverse complement strand
CCGGCGGCGATCCGCGGGTTGCTCAACCTCCGCGGCCGGATCGTGCCGGCGATCGACATGCGGCGACGGATGGGATTCGAACCGATTTCAGGCGAGGGGATCCATGTCGTCCTCACCGCCGGCGGCGAGACGCACAGCCTGATCGTCGATGCCCTCACCGATGTCGTCGACATCCCCGTGACGGCGATCGAGACGGCGACGGTCGGGGCCGACGGTGACGTCGCTGAATGCATCGAGGGGGTGTATGCCGCCCGCGATGGCCTGGTGCATCTGCTCGGGATCGAGGCGATCCTGGCAGGATTGGTGGAAACGAGCGAGGAAAGGAAGATGCGATGAGCGTGCAGGTGGACGATCGGAACGACGGGCGGGGTTGGATGCGGGAACTGTGGGCGTTCGCGACCAATCCGCTCCTGCTGGCGCTCTTGCTTGTGTCCCTGGTGCCCCTCGCACTGATGGGCTATTCGACCTACCGAAGCGCCTCGCAGGCGCTCGATGCCGAAGCGCGGGCCAAGCTCACCGTCGTTCGTGAAATCACCGTCAAGCAGGTGGAGCGCTACTTCGCCGGGCTCCACGACCACCTGCGGATCCTGGCCGACGATCCGTCGACACGCGAGGCGTTCGCCGACTTCCGCGAGGGTTTCCGGACGGTGCTCCAGGACGACGCCGTCGCCGAGCCGGAGCAGACCCGGGCACGCCGCGATCTCGCCGACTGGTACGCCACCGAGTTCGCACCGCGCTACAAACTCGAGAGCGGCAGGGACGTGCAGAGCGACGGGCTCAGCGCCGTCCTCGGCGACGCCACGATCTGGCTCCAGGATCTTTATCTCGTCCGCAATGCCAACCCGACCGGATCGAAGGATCTGCTCGACGCCGCGTCGGACGCATCGGCGTACAGTCGGGCCCATGCCAGGCACCATCCCGTCCTCCGCAACGTCCTCAGACGCTACGGGCTCTATGACATCTTTCTGATCGATGCCGAGAGCGGTGAGATCGTCTACACCGTCTTCAAGGAGATCGACTTCGCCACGTCGCTCCGCAACGGCGCGTTCGCCGAGACGAGCCTCGGCAAGGTGTTCCGCCAGGCGGCGGCCGCCGGGCGCGGGGATGTCGTGTTCTTCGGACAGTTCGGACCCTATCTCCCCTCCTACGAGAAACCGGCAGGATTCATCGCCGCCCCGATCCTCGAGGGAAGGAAGGTGGTCGGCGTGCTCGCCTTCCAGTTGCCGCTCGATCGCATCAACGCCGTCGTCGGCGAGACGCTCGGCTTGGGCGCGACCGGGGAGACCTACGCCATCGGCCCCGACAAGCTGTTTCGGACCGACTCCCGGTTCCTCGAGCGGCTCGATGTGAAGACGACGATCTGCAATCCGAAGATCACGGTCGACACCGCTCCTGTGGAGGATGTCTTCAAGAGCGGTGGCAGCGGCACCGGCCCGGCCCTCGATTACCGGAACGAGCCGGTCCTTTCTTCGTGGGGCCCGGCGATCATCCATGCGGCCGATGGCCCCGGCAATGAAGCGGTGAAATGGGCGGTCATCTCGGAGATCGATCAGGCGGAGGTGTCGGCTCCGGTCACCGCCCTGCAACGTTTCGCCGGTTGGATTTTCGGCCTGACGACGCTCGGGGTGGCGCTCTTGTCGGCACGGATCGCCTCGTCCTTCAGCCGGGCGGCGCGGCGGCAGGCGAAGCTCGTCGATGGGATCAAGGACAACACCCACACCCTCGCGAGCGCCTCCGAGGAACTGACGAGCGTCAGCCAGCAGATGAGCGCCGCGGCCGAGGAGACCACCGCCCAGGCGAATCTCGTCTCCGCCGCCGCCGAGGAGGTGAGCGCCAACACCAAGACGGTGTCGGGGTCGGTCGAGAACCTCGTTCAGAGCATCTACGAGATCGCCCGTTCCGCTCAGGATGCCGCCGGCGTCGCGCGGCAGTCGGTCGACATGGCACGGGCGACGTCGAAGACGATGGACAAGCTCGGCACGTCGAGCGCGGAGATCGGTCAGGTGGTGAAGGTGATCACCTCGATCGCAGAGCAGACCAATCTCCTTGCCCTCAACGCCACGATCGAGGCGGCGCGGGCCGGCGAGGCGGGCAAAGGCTTCGCCGTCGTCGCCAACGAGGTCAAGGACCTCGCCCGCGAGACCGCCAAGGCCACCGAGGACATCGGCTCGAAGATCGAGGCGATGCAGGCCGACACCTCGAAGGCCGTCGGGGCGATCGGGGAGATCGTGGCGGTGATCGAGAAGATCGACGGTCTGCAGACGAAGATCGCCGCCGCGGTCGAGGAGCAGAGCGTCACGACCAGCGAGATCAGCCGGAACATCGGCGAGGCGACGATCGGTTCGACCGAGATCGCGCAGAACATCGGCCAGGTTGCACAGGCGGCGCAGAACACCGCCGAGGGTGCCACCAACGCCCAGCTCTCGAGCCAGGAATTGGCGAAGATGGCCCAGAGCCTCCAACGGCTCGTGGAGGAATACCAGAAGTGACACCGGGAGTCCCACCCCGGTTCACGCTCACCCCATGCGCGCCCTGATCGTCGACGATTCGAAGCCGGTGCGGAGCATCCTTGCCAAGATGCTCGTCGACCTGGGGTATGAATGCGAGCAGGCGTCCGACGGTCAGGAAGCGCTTCTGATCCTCGGCCGGGGCTGGCGGCCAGACGTGGCGACCGTCAACCTCCACATGCCGGTCATGGACGGATTCGAGTTCCTCACGCGGATGCGCGGGGAGGCGGCGTGGCGGGGCTTGCCGGTGGTGGCGGTGTCGTCGGACCGGGCACCGGAGACGGTCGATCGGGCGATCCGCGCAGGGGCCGGGGTGTTCGTTGCCAAGCCTTTCACGACGGCGGCGATCGCCGAAGCACTCGCGGCCGTCGGGGTCCGCGCCGTTCCGCGCCCAGGGGCCGCGTCGGCCGGTGAGCCGTTGAGGATCCTCGTCGTCGATGATTCTGCGGCGATCCGCGGCGTGGTGTCGTCGACGCTCTCGGCCGACCCCGAGCTGCGTGTCGTGGCGACGGCGGCCGACGGCGTCCAGGGCCTCGCGCGGATCAGCGAATCCCCTCCCGACGTCGTTCTCCTCGATGTCGAGATGCCGGTCATGGACGGGCTGACGATGCTCCGTGAGCTCCGCCGGGTCCGGCCGCGTCTGCCGGTCGTGATGTTCTCGACCCTCACCGAACGCGGCGCGAAGGTGGCTCTCGACGCCCTCGTGGCCGGCGCCAACGACTACGTCGCCAAGCCGAAGGGGGCGACATCGGAGGAGGTCGCGGCGCGGATCCGGGAGGATGTGATCCCGAAACTGAAACAGTTTCGCCGCCCGTCGACGCTGCCCGGGGCGATGCCGGCGTCGACCGTGCCGAGGACGTCGGACCGTGCCCGTGCCGAGCCAGTAGCCGCGGTGGTGATTGGCGTGTCGACCGGCGGACCGGTGGCGCTTGCCGAGTTCCTCCCCGCCTTCGTCTCGGCAGCCGGAGTTCCGGTGCTCGTCGTCCAGCACATGCCGGCCGTGTTCACCGCCCACCTTGCCGAGCAACTCACGAAGGCGTGCGGCCGGCCGGTCCGCGAGGCCCCCGACGGACACGAGCTTCGCCCCGGTGACGTGTTCCTCGCCCCCGGGGGGCGGCACCTCAAGGTGGCCCGCTCCGGCCAGAAGGTGATCACGCAACTCGACGACGGCCCTCCCGAGAACTCCTGCCGACCGGCGGCCGACGTCCTCTTCCGGTCGGCTGCCGAGGTCTGGGGAAGGCACACGCTCGGTGTCGTGCTCACCGGGATGGGGAAGGACGGGCTCCGGGGGAGCGAGGCGATTCATGCGTCCGGCGGGACGATTCTCGCCCAGGACGAAGTGACGAGCGTCGTCTGGGGCATGCCGGGGCATGTCGCCCGGGCGGGGCTGGCCGAGGCGGTGCTTCCGCTCCGCCAACTCGGTGTCGAGGTCGGGATCCGTCTGCGACGTCGCGGTTGACAATCCGCCCCACCGCCGGGAGTGACCCGGGACAGGACAGGTTCGTGAAGGTCAATCCCCAGCAACTCGCCTTCCTGTCCACGTTTCTCAAGCGTCGTAGTGGCGTGGTGGTCGACGCGACGAAGGCCTACCTCATCGAGGCGCGGCTCCTGCCGGTGATCCGCCAACGGGGGATCGCTGATTTCGAGGGCCTCGTCGAGCGGGTCCGCAGCGCCCGCGATCCGGCCCTCGAGCAGGACGTGCTCAACGCCATGATGACGCACGAAACGTCGTTCTTCCGGGATCGCTCGCCGTTCGAGACGGTGAAGCGGATCCTTCCGGAGATCCTCAAGCGGCGGGCCCTCTCCCGCCATCTCGTGTTCTGGTCGGCCGCGGCGTCCTCGGGGCAGGAGGCCTACAGTCTGGCGATCCTCCTCAACGAGCACTTCCGGGAGACGCTGGCGGGATGGTCGGTGCGGATCCTCGCCACCGACATCTCGGAGCCGGTCCTCGCCCGGGCGCGGGCGGGGCTGTACAGCGATCTCGAGGCGGCCCGTGGCCTGCCGTTGGAACTCCGCGACAAATACTTCGTCCGGCTCCAGGGAAAATGGAGCATCGGCCATGAGTGCCGGAAATACATCGAGTTCCGGAAGATGAACCTCCTCGAGCCCTGGCAGGCGGTGCCCCCCTGCGACATCGTTTTCCTGCGGAACGTCCTCATCTATTTCGACATCGCCACCAGGCGGTCGATCCTCGAGAAGATGCGGACGATCGTCCGCCCCGACGGGGCGCTGTTCCTCGGGGGGGCCGAGACCATGCTCGGAGTCTGCGACAGCTACGAACGCGTCGAGGGGGTCGGTTGTAGCGCGTATCGTCCGCGGAGTGGTCCGATGGTGAAGCGGCCATGACCGGTCGGCCGGCCGGGCTGGCACTCCCCCTTGAGGCTACGAGCCCTTCCACTCGACTCCGAGGATGGAGACGTCGTCGAGCGGGCCCTTCGGCTGGCACCACGCCTGCACCGATTCCAGGAGCCTCGTGACGTTCGTCTCAACCTTCTCGCCGCGGAGCGACTCGACGAGTGCCGTCATCCGCTCGTTCCCCAGCTGGTCGAGTTTCTCGTCCATCGCCTCGGGAACGCCGTCGGAATAGAGATAGACCCGGTCGCCGGGCCGCAAGTCGAGCGTCTCCTCGGTGAACTCGACGTCGGGAACGAATCCCACCGGAAAGCTCTCCACCTCGAAGAGCTTCAAGGGGCCTTCCTTGGGAACGTACATCAGCGGCGGGTGGCCCCCCGACGTGAATCGCAAGCGTCCGGTCGGGACATGGAGAATGCCGTAGATGATCGTGAAGTAGAGGCCCGCCTGGTTGTCGGCCTGGAAGAGATTGTTGAGTTGGGTCACCACCTCGGCAGGAGGGACGACCACCGGCGGCCCGCCGTCCTTGCCTGGACGGACGAGCAACGAGGAGTCGGAGACACGGTTGGTGAGAAAGGCCCCGATCGTCACCGCCAGCAGCGACGACGGGACGCCGTGGCCGCTGACGTCGACGACGAACAGCCCCAGGTGCTCGTCGTCGAGCGGGAAGACGTTGAGGAAGTCGCCGGCGAGTTCATTGCAGGGGACGTATTTCCATGCCACCGTCGTGCCGGGGGCATCGATCGCCTTGGCGGGGAGGAGCGACTGCTGCACCTTGGCGGCCGCGTGAAGGTCTCGCGTCATCCGCTTGTTGCTGCGTTCGATCTGCTCGTTGACGGTCGTCAGTTCGGTGTTCGCCTTCTGGAGCGAGTCGCGTGCCACCGAGAGCGACTGATTGGTGACGATCAGTTCCTTGTTCTTCGTCACCGCGTTCTCGAAGATCGACACGAGCAGATTGAGGACCTGCTGCCGCCCCGCCTGCACCTTGAACTTCTGCCCGGCGATCGTCACCTCCATCTCGGTGCCGGGTGCCGGAGACTCCGCCTCGAGCGGTGTGTCGAGAAGGGAATCCATGCGCCCGAGGAGATAGTCGGGATCGTAGGGCTTGGTGACGTAATTGTCGGCCCCGGCCTCGAGCCCGCGGATGATGTCGACGGGATCGGAGAGCGACGAGAGGAGAATCAGCGGGATGGTCCGCCACGACGGATCGGACTTGGCGATCTTGCAGAACTCGTAACCCGTCATCTCCGGCATCTCGATGTCGGAGATGATGATGTCGGGGCGCTTCTCTTTGAGAAGCTCGACCGCTTTGACGCCGTTGATCGCCCAGCGCACGGTATGGCCGGCATCGACGAGGCGCTTCTCGAGCATCTTCGCCTGGATCCGGCTGTCCTCGGCGATGAGGACATCGACACGGTGGCGCGGACGGTAGACGGCGGGGCCGGAGCCCTGGGGTGGGGTTTCGCTCATGGCACCACTGGAAGGGGGCAGCCCGTGCAAGAAAAGGTTCCGGGCCGTTCAGGGGATATCCCTGCTGCCGGGCTGACCGAATCGACCGGGCCGGGACGAATCAGAACTTCGCCAACGCCTCGGCCTGATCCTTGTGGATCGCGAACAACTTGTTGAGGTTCGTGAGCTTGAAGACCTCGTAAATCTGGGGATGAATGCTGCACATCTTCAGTTTCCCCTTGAGCGTTCCCATCTTGCGATGGATCTGACCGAGGAGGCCGAGGACGGCGCTCGACATGAACTCGACGTTCGAAAAGTCGAGGAGCAGGTTGAGCCCCTGACGATCGTTGATGAGCCGCAGAAGCTCGACCCGCAGTTCATCCAGCGCGGTCTCGTCGAGGATCTTCTTGTCCCGGAACTTGGCGATCTCCGCCTTCTCCTGCTTGGAAACGTCGATCCTGCGATACACATCACTCATGGACGATGGACCTCGGAATTGGGAATGGAAAGCGGATGAAGGGGAAACGATTTGATCAGTATATCCCCGGGCTGGGGGACTTCAGCCCCGCCCCGATGCGCAGAAACTCGCCAACGCCTCCGTGGCATCGGCGTGGATGGGGAACAGCCTGTCGAGGTTCGTGGTGCGGAAAACCTCGGCGATCGAATGGTTCAATCGGCAGAGTTTGAGTTGCCCGCCGGCGGCATGGAGTCGCCGGTAGAGTTGGCACAGCGAGTCGAGCATGGCACTCGAGAGGAAATCGACGGCGCCGAGGTCAATGAGCAGATTGACTCCGTGGAGGTCCCCCACGACCTGACCGATTTCGTCGCGAAGTTCGTCGAGCGGTGGTTCATCGACAATCCTCTGCTCGAGAATCTTCACGACCGACACGTTGCCGTGGCGGGAGGCATCGATGTGACGGAACATGGGATGGGACATGCGCGCGAATGTCCGGGGAGGACGGAGTCGACAGGACACCGATGGCGGTGGAACCGACCTTCCCGGTCGGGACCGGGAAGCCTGTATGGAGGGGCATGGGCGGGCCGTTTGCCCCATGTCCCGTCGGGGACGAGTATAAGCCGGTTCGTTCCCCAGTTCATTCGGGCAGCCAATGTTTTTCCGATCCGAGGGGCGGTGCAGTGGCACCGGCCGCAGGGATACCGGCCGCGTGCCGCTGCTGGGTAAGTGGTTTGCCGGGGGGCGTTTCGTGACCTAGGTTTCCCTGCCTGACGTGTGCGCCGGCTCCGGGGAGCGTGTGATGTCTCGAATTCCTGCCGTTTTCTGGGGGCCTCCGCTTCGCTGGGCCCTGATCCCGTCGGCAGCCGTGGGGGCCGTCGTGGCTACCGTACTTCTCAACCAGCAGCCCGGAGAAGTCCTCGCCCACCCTGTGAAGGTGACGGCCCTGAAACCGCTCTCGGCCGACGCTCTCGATGCTCCGTCGGTCACCCAAGGCTCGGAAGGTGTGGCCGATCTGGAGCGGATGCCGATGGAAGTCCGCTATGGGGTTCCTTCTTCCTCGACGGCCTTCTTGTGGGTCGATCGCCCCCAGTTTGACCGGGGTTGAGGGATCGGTGGGGGCATTTTTCGGGGCACACATGGGGGATGGTGTGCTTGCCGCAAGTGCTTCTCCGCCATTGTTTTGTGAGTTTTTTGCCGGGGCTTCTCGAGCCATTGGTACGGGATCTGCTCCCGCAGTCCCGCATGGTCGAGGCCTCGTTGGCCGGATAGGCTTTCCGCAGCTGGAACGCCATTTTGACGGCGGCACGGACCTCCACGGTTCCGCGCCGCCGTCGGTGTTTCATCGCAGCGGTCGGGTCCGGCGGCCCGTCGGCCAGTCAGGCCCGCTGCTCCCCTTCGGAGCCAAAGCACCATGGTCCAAGCCCATCCCTTCCGGTCCACGCCCTGTCGTCGGTCGCTCGCCACCGGCATGCTTTCCCCTCGACCGGCGTTCACGCTCGTCGAATTGCTCGTCGTGATCGCCATCATCGGCACCCTCGTCGGACTCCTGCTCCCCGCCGTCCAGGCCGCCCGCGAGGCAGCCCGGAGCATGTCCTGCAAGAATCAGCTTAAGCAGTTGGGCATCGCTTGTCAGACGATCAACGACGCCAAACGCGGCCTGCCGCCGGTGGCCGCCCCCTCGAGCCGTGACCTGACCACCCTTGCCGGCAACGGGTACCGTGGGGCGACTGGATTCACGGCCTTCACCTGGCTGCTCCCCTACGTCGAACAGGGCAATCTCTTCGATCTCGCCAATCGGACCGTCTATACGCCCGTCCCGGGAGCTCCTGGAGCGGGCACGATCTACGCGGTGTCGATTCCCTCCTTTCTCTGCCCCTCCGAGATGTCGAGCCCTGGCGGGCTCGGCGCCACCAGCAGCGGCGGGGCGAAGGAGTGGGCCGTCGGCAACTATGCCGTCAACTACAACGTCTTCGGCAACCCCACCGCTTCGACCCCCGAGGCCCGCATCCAGGGGAGCTCCCGGATCTCGCAGTCGATGCCCGACGGTACCACGAGCACGGTGCTGATCGCCGAAAAGTACGGCACCTGTGGCTCGAGCGGCAGCGTCGACGACTCGAGCACCAACGGCAATCTTTGGAGTGATTCCAACAGCCGCTGGCGGCCCGTGTTCTGCGTCAACGAGACGATGCAGAACCCGTCGACGGCGGGCTACACCACCTGCAGCGTGTTCCAGGTGGCCCCGCACTGGATCAGGGGGTGTGATTCCTCGCGGGCGCAGACGCCGCACCACGGCGGGATGAGCGTGACGCTCGCCGACGGCAGTGTCCGCGCGGTGCAGGGGGATATCGACCCCGTGGCATGGGCGAATGTCTGCCACCCGGCCGACGGTCAATCTGTCGGCGACTGGTGAGCGTCGCTTCGATGCCGAGGGCGCGTGGTCCGGCTCGAGAGGAGGATGAATCCCCGTGACCGGACCACGTGCCGACATCGCCCTGCTCACCGATCACCGCTACACGGCCGCCGAGGCCGCCGCGGGGGATTGGTATCTGGAAAACATCCTCGCCGACGATCGGCTGTTGATCGCGGAGCTCGGAGCGCGGGGGCTGTCGAGCGTCCGGGTGGACTGGGCCGATCCCCACGTCGATTGGAGGGCGTTCCGGGCGGTCGTGTTCCGTACCACCTGGGATTACTACGACCGGCAGGGGGAATTCTCCCGCTGGCTCGACCGGGTGGAACCGCTGACGAGCATGGTCAACGATGCCCCCACCGTGCGCTGGAATCTCGACAAGCATTACCTCGCCGATCTCGCCTCGCGAGGTGTGCCGGTCGTGCCGACGAGGTTTCTCGAACGCGGAGCTCCGGCCCACCTGGCGGAGTTGCTCGAGGCCGAAGGGTGGGCCGAGGGGGTCGTGAAGCCCGCCGTGTCGGGTGGGGCTCGTCACACGCATCGCTTCGACCGGCATTCCGCCGCGGCCCTCGACGGCCCGATCGGTGCGCTCTTGGCCGATGAGGCGTTTCTCGTGCAGCCGTTCGAGCCGGACATCATGTCCCATGGCGAGGACACGCTCGTGATCATCGACGGCCACTTCACCCACGCGCTGACGAAGCGGGCGAAACCGGGCGATTTCCGCGTCCAGGATGACCACGGGGGCACCGTCCATCCCTGCACCCCGACCGCCGAGCAGGTCGAAATCGCCGAGCGGGCGATCTCCGCATGCGGTGACTCGCCCGCCTACGGCCGCGTCGATCTGGTCCGCCGTGCCGATGGCAGCTGGGCGGTGATGGAATTGGAACTGATCGAGCCGGAACTCTGGCTCCGCCGACATCCGCCGGCGGCAGCGGCGATGGCTGAGGGGATCGCGAAGCGGCTCGTGGAAGGGAATGGCCTTGTGACACCCCGGAATCAGTCCCGCTTACCGCCGATGCAGTAGATCGCGTCTGAGGATCGGACGAAGAGGACACCGTCCGCCACCAGCAGCGACGCGCTCACCGCCTCACCCAGTTCGATCGAGTTGACCAGGTCGAACGTGCGCCCCGCACCCACGACCGATACCCAGCCGTCGTTCGATCCGAACCACAGTCGGCCGTCGGCGAGCAGCGGGCTCGTGCGATGCTGGCCGGTGTGGGTCCGCTCGAACCACAACTCCGCGCCGGTCGCGGCGTCGAGACACTCGAGCTTGCCGTCGTTGTGGAGCAGATAGACCAGCCCGTCGGCGATCAGCGGCGTGCTGACGTCGGGCGTGCGCGGGTGAACCCAAGCGACGACGTCCTTGCTGTCCGAGCAGTCGCCCGACAAGGCGTCGGTGACCTTGAGACCCACCGTCGGGCCCCCTTTCGCGGTGGGGACGACGATCAGCCCCGGGACGATGCCCGGCGAGGCGACGAAACGGAACGTCGGGTCGTGCGGCTTGGGGTTGGTGTCGGTGGGGCCGTTGAGCTTCGAAAACCGCCACAGTTCACGGCCGTCGTCGAGGGCGTGGCCGGTGATGCAGTCGGCGCCGTGAACGACGAGGAACTCCCGCGCTCCATCCCGGTAGATCGCCGGCGAGGCGTAGGAGTGCTTGCATTCGAACTGGGCGTCGGTGGGGCGATCGACCTCCCAGATCGTTTTGCCGGTCGCGGCATCGAGCTTGACGATCTTCCCGGTGCGGGTCTGGTCGTCGAGCTTCATCGCCCCGTGGATCAACTGGAGATAGAGGGCGTCGCCATCGAGGACGGGGGTCGATGTCATCCCGAACTGGATATCGATCCGGCCGAACCGTTCGTTGACATCGGTCTTCCACACCTCGTCGCCGTCGACGGTGTGGCAGACGAGGATTCCGGTGCCGAAGAAACTCCAGACATGCTTTCCGTCGGTCGACGGGGAAGGGGAGGCGGAGTTGCCCTCGCCGGCCCGGGCGTCCTGATTGCCGCTCCCCACCTTCTTTTTCCAGCGAATCTTTCCGTCGCTCGTCGACAGGCCGATGACGACAAGGTCGTCCCCCTCGTTGCTCGTGAGAAACATGCTCCCCCCCCACACGCACGGGGTAGCGCCGCCACGGCCGGGGAGCGGTGTGCGCCACAGGACGTCCTTTCCGTCCTTCGTCCAATCGGTCGGCAGGTCGGTCGCCGTGGCCGTGCCGTCGTGGCGGGGGCCCCGCCAGGCGGGCCAGTCGTCGGCGCTGGCCGTCAGCGGAGGGAGGGCGAGGATGAGGGCGACGAAGAACGGCACGATGGAGCGGGGCATGGAGACATCCTGACTGCGGGGGACGGTGAGCGGCGCGATGGACCGGCGGGGCGGAATCTCAGGCATCGTTCGGCTTGCAGTAGTCGAGGTGGCGTTTGCTGTCGTCGAAGTTGCCGTAGTTGCAGGTGATCTCCTCGCCGGCCTCGATCCTCCGGCTGGCGATGCTGCTTTGCCCCTTCTCGTGGGTATTGGCATCGTGGGAGTGGTTCATGAACCGGGCGTCATCGATGCACAGGTAATAGGTATTGCCGTTCTTGTAGGCATGCGACTCGAAGAACGCCCGTTGCAGTTCGGTGAGCCCCTGGGCGTCGAGGTCGCGCTGATGGATGACGATATCGATGTCGGAGAGTTTCCAGACGAGCGTGCCCTCGGGGATCGGCTCGGCGGCGAACAGGCCGACCCCGGCGATCGGACTGCGGTCCAGATAAGTCTTCACAAGGAGCATCGGGGCGATTCCTGGGGCAGGGCCGGCTAGCAGGCCTCGTAGTCGATCGTGATCTCCTCGCCCGCCGCGATGTCGCGGGCGGCGCGCCAGCCGTCGTTGCGTTCGGCGTTGGGGGTGGTGGAGTGGTTGAGGAACCAGCCTACCTCCATCTTCGAGAAGCTGTGAGGCACGCAGCAGTAGTCCTCGCGCTCGACGCCATAGACGAGGCAGAACGCCTTGAGCTGCGGATCCTTCTCCATCTCGGCGTAGGTCACGCGGCGGATCGTGTCGTCGAGGAACAGGGCGAGGTAGGTCCCCTTGCGGACGGGATGGGTGATGAAAACCCCGACCCCGGCGATCCCCGATGGCCGGAGGACGAACGATCGCTCATCGGTCTCGCGTGGCTCGGTCGCGAGGGGAATCTGCACGAACGTCAGGTTCGTAGGCTTCTGTGGCCGATCGGCAGCGGAGTCCCGCGGGGCGTGGTCGGTCATCGTGGGCTCCGGTCCGATCGGGGTGGGCATGAAGTGACGGCAGCATCGGGCCGTCTGGAATCATTCCGGACAAGCGTGGATTATGCGTGGCGACACCCTGCGATGTCACCCCCTGGCGCTGCCGGGGCTGGAGTCTCTCTCCCTGCCCATCGACGGCCGTGGACGCGCCCTTGTGATACGATGATCACTTGGCACCGGAGTGGAGTCGCTCGCCACGCGTGGAGGATCTCGGATCCCACGTCCCGACCGGCGTCGACATGTCTCGCGGCGTTTTCCTTCACCCACGTCCGCCAGGAAAGCCGCAATGGAAGAGGCCAAGAACGGTGTCCGTCGCGCTATCATCGGGAGTGCCCCGCTCGGTGCAGCAGGCCTCGGCAGCAGTGAAGCCGACGGCCCGATCGAACGCGTCGAGGTGCCGGATGCATGGTTCGCCCGGCGCGCGTATTGCGTGAGTGGAAACAGGCTCCTCGATGCTCGCGGCGACGGAGCGCTCACCGCCCGTACCGAGGCGGGCGAAATCTACTGCCCGAGATCGACCGGGGAAATTGCCGAGGTGATTCGGTCCCTGCCGGCAGGGATCGCTGTCGCGACCGTCTGTGGCGGTCACGAATCGTCGAATGCATCCACGATCGCCGCGAAAGACGCGATCGTCCTCGATCTGGCACACCTCACGTCAATCGAGTTTCATCAGGATGGCGAGCAGGCGCTCGTCACGGTCGGGGCCGGGGTCGTCTTCCGGGAACTCGTCGACGCGGTCAGGGACCGTCACGGCGCCCTGCCTGTGGGGACCGGGCCGGGGGTCGGCGTCGTCGGCTACGTCGTCAACGGGGGGTTGAGCGGCTATTTCTCGCGACGGCTCGGATTGCTCGGGCAGCGGGTGACGAGGCTGACGATGGTGACGGCCGCGGGTGACATCCTCGTGCTCACCCCAGGCGACGACCTGTTCACCGCGATGCTCGGGGCCGGTAGCGCGCTGGGGGTCGTCACCGACGTGACACTCCGCATGGAACACGAGGACGTCGTCCAGGCGGCGGAGCAGCGGGTGATCTCGTTCGAGACGCGGGGGCAGGCGGCGGCCTTCGCCCGCGAGGCCCTCCGCATCCAGAGGGATCTGGTGCTTCCCGATGATTCGGTCTCGATGGAAATCGTGGTCACGGGCATGAAGGCCCTGGTGGTGACGTTCGTCTTCTACGACGGCTTCCGGGGAAGCACGGCGGCGTTCGTGGGGCCGCTCGAGGATCTCGCGGCGCGCCTCGGGTTGGCGATCGTGGCGGAGTCACACTGGGGCTCATGGTACGAGACGGCGGCCGCCCTGTGGCCGGTGATCAACGGGATGAAGGGGAGTCCGCTGGGGATGTTGCAACACTGCATCGGAACCGTCGGCCCTCCCGCCGACGGAATCCTCGATTTTCTCTGCGACAGCGTGATCGGCGAGGCCCCGCTCGACGAGGCGCCGTTTTCGATTCTCGAGATCCGCACGCTCGGCGGGGCCGTCCTTTCGCACGAGCCAATCCCCAGCGGCAATTGCCATCACCGTTTCTTCTGTGACCTCATCACTCTTTACGACGCCAGTGGCAAGACCGTCGCAGAGCGACGGGAGATCGCCGGACGCATTCGCCGCATCATGGAGAAGGCGCGGGATGTGGAGGGCTTGTCGGTCGATTTCAGCGGGACGCATTCGCAGCCCGACGACCCGGAATCCGCCCCCTCGCCGCCGGTCATTTTCGGGACGGACTCGATGGCGGAGGCGGTCAAGGACATGAAGGCGCGCGTCGATCCCCGCAATCGGTTCCGGTTCCATCCGTTCGCGAAGTTTCTCTGATCCGCGTCCTCTTGCCGAGCACCCGCGATCGCGAGGAACAAACGATCGAGCGGCCCGGTGGGTCTTCTCCTGAGAGCGAGTCGAGGAGTGTGCACATGACAGGCATCCTGGAGTCCTTCGCCGCTGCCTGCGCGGCAGGTTCGATCCGGATCGTCGACCTGACGCAGGTGCTCGCGGAAGACTTTCCCACCCTCGTTCTCCCGGCACCCTACGGGCAGGCCCGGCCATTCCGGTTGGAGCAGATTTCCCGTTACGACGAGGCGGGCCCGGGCTGGTACTGGAACAATTTCTCCTGCGGCGAGCATGTCGGCACCCATTTCGATGCCCCCGCCCACTGGGTCACGGGCCGGCATCTGCCGCAGAACACCGTCGACACGATCGACGCCCGCAATTTTCTGGCGCCGGCCGTCGTCGTCGATGCCAGCGCCGAAGTCGCTGGCGACGACGATTGGATCCTGTCGGTCGACTTCCTCCGCGCGTGGGAAGGCCGCCACGGCCGGATACCCCCGCGCAGTTGGCTCGCGTTCCGCACCGATTGGTCCAAGCGGCTTGCCGATCCGGCGTCGTTCGTGAACCAGAAAGCCGACGGTGTCCACTCGCCGGGGCCCGCGCAGGAGACGGTGGAGTGGCTGATCCATGAACGTGACGTCCTCGGGTTCGCCGTGGAGACGATCAACACCGATGCGGGGCAGTCGTATCGCTGGACGCTGCCCTATCCCTGCCACACGCTGATGCACGGTAACGGTCGCTTCGGACTCCAGTGCTTGTGCAACCTCGATCGACTTCCCCCCACGGGGGCGATGATCGTCGCTGCCCCACTCAAGATCCGGGAAGGGTCGGGCAGCCCTCTCCGTGTGCTCGGCCTGTGTCCAGGCTGACCGCGGGCGTGTCCGGGCATCGGCGAGCGGCCGCTTCGGGATTGGGCGGGGGCAGCGGTGAAGCGGGGCCAAGATCCGCCCTTTTTCTCCGATGCATGGCTGATCGTCTGCAGCCAGGAGCCCTCGAGCACGGAGAGGGTTTCACTCCGGGATCGTCGTTCCGGGCACCGCCTCATAGGCTTCGGCGTGCAGCAGTTCCTCGTGCCCGCGCGTGTGTGAACGCCGGTTGAAAAGTGCAGCGCGCGGCGGCCGAAAAGTGCAGCGCTGGGGTTGGGTTTGGAATCTACTCCGTCAGGTCACTTGCTCCAAGGATCGTTGCGTCAGGCCCTCGGCTTGCTCGAGCGTCGTCGGCTGAAGGTCGCTTGACGAGGTCTGGCGATCACCAGTCCCTCGCGGGCGGAGCAGGCTTCCAAGCTGGCCTACTCCGCGTTCGTTTGCGCGGGCGGTCCTCGTTCGAGAACGCGCCTCTGAGACGCCCGGCCCTTTGTCGGGCCGTCGCCGGATCGCTACGCTCTCCCCAGCAAACCGATGTGGTTGTCCGAGGAATCGATGCACGGCCGGGGGGGGCGATGGCGATCGACGATCTCCGCATCGGCAACGGATCGATGGCGATCGGACGGATCGGCGTCGCGGTCATCCTCGTGCCGATCGTGTGGGGAGTGTCCTTCCTCCTGGTCTCCTCCGAGGGGCCCGCGCGGGCGCCCGTGGCAGGCGTCGTTCTGTTCCTGATCGGCGCGGGCCTCGCATGGCAGTCGTTTCGCGTGCCGCTGTCGGTCTCGTTCATCGGCGACACGTTCGTCGTGAGGCGCGTCTTCGGTACGGTCACGGCGGACATCGCGGACATCCTTCGTGTCGACTCCGGGCTCATGAGGTCGACGATCGGTCCGGGCAGTCGCCGCCATCCGTGCGTGACAATCCGGCTAGAGGACGGCCGCCTGATCCGAATCGGGGGTGATTCGAGCACGCTGGACGCCATCCGATCGCGGATCCCGCAACTCCGGGACGGGGCGTCCGGCATCCACGCTCCCGTCATGTCGCGCACGGGTCCTCGGTGAGCCGAGGCGCGAAGCCGTCCTCTCGAAGGCGGTCGGAGACGAACGCCGCGGCCCCGTTCGCATCGAAACTGGCGCTGGCGGACTGCGGACGAGACACTATCGTCCCTCCCCAATCAGGGGTGAAGCGGTTCACCCGTAGGGGGCCCGAGCGTCCTTCCGCGAAGGGAGTCCACGATGAATGTGTTCCACGACCCATGGCAGGAGATTCACATCGCTGCCGGCCGTGTCCCAAAGCGGCGATGGAGATTCGGGGCCGCAGCCGCTCTGCTCGTTGCGGCCGTCGCGCCGGCGGTCGTGGCCGAACCGCTCAAATTCACGAATTACACCATCGCGAACGGGTTGGGGAGCGACTACGTCAGTGGTGTCTACGCCGACGGCAACAAGGTGTACGTGGCGACGTACGTCGGCTTGAGCGTCTCGACTGACGGCGGCAAGACCTACACGAGCTACGGCGCCGCCAACGGTCTGCCCTGGCGGGGCGGGATCGGCGACGTGCTCGCCGTCGGCAACACCCTCTATGTCTCGACGTACTTCGATGGTGTGGGGATCTCGACGGACGGCGGATCGTCGTGGACCTTCGCGACCATGGCGAACGGCCTGGGAAGCCACGACGTGAGAAAACTCTTCGCCTCTGGAAGCACGCTGTACGCTGCGACACACAACGACTCGAACGGCAGGGGTGGCCTGAGCGTTTCCTCCGACGGCGGTGCGACATGGACGAACTACTCGAGCAAGGATGGACTGGCCCAGGACGGCGTCTGGAGCGTCCATGCCGCGGGTGACACGGTGTACGCTTCAGGGTACGAAGCCGTCAGCGTGTCGCTGGACGGCTGCCGCACGTGGACCAACTACGGTACGGCGAACGGGCTTCCCTCCACGAGAAACGTGTTAGACGTCTACGCCGTGGGAGACTCGGTTTACGCCGCGACGTTTCAGGGCGGCCTCTGCATCTCGACGGACAACGGCGTGTCGTGGAGGAACGTCACGAGGGCCGACGGGCTGAGTAGCAACACTGTCCTGGGCATCACCGAAAGCGCGGGCTCGATCTACGCCGCGATGAGCTACAACGCCACCGAGGATGTCGGAGGCGTGAATGTCTCCTCTGACGGGGGCTTGTCTTGGGTAAACTACACCACCACTGACGGCCTCGGCAACGCCGTGGTCCGCGACATCACGGTGAACGGCGGGAAAGTGTACGCCGCGACGGACGGCGGGCTCAGCATCGCTTACCTTTCGATCTCCGCCGTCCCCGAGATCGACCCCGCTGGCATGGGCTCGGTTATTGCCCTCGTCACCGGCGCCCTCGGCCTGGTCGAACGGCGTCGGCTGAAGATCGCCTGACGCGTCCCGACGAGTACGACTCCAACACGAGGGGAGTAGGCTTTCATGGGCGTAGATGCTCCAGACCTCGTCCTTCTGCTCGCGGCCGGGGAGATCACGAAGAACATGCCGTCAAAGCTCGGAGTCTCTCTGCCGGCGATGTCGAGGGCCAACTGCGTCGGCAGGTGGCTCGTCGCCCCGGCCGGCGTTCAAGGGCCCTCGAGCGGACGGTTTCGGGGGCGTTGTCTCACAAATCGTCGAACACGGCCCCGGATGGGGGCGGTGAGGCGAACGCCGTCAACGACCGACAACTCCTGAAAAACAGGGGTGAAGGGTTCAGTAGGCCCGGTGTGATTCGAACACACGACCAAGGGATTATGAGTCCCCTGCTCTAACCGCTGAGCTACGGGCCCGAAGGAGCCCGACGATTATGGGTGGTGCCGACAGGACGGGGCAACCGGACGCTCCCCGTCCCGTCGTTCAAGCACCGTCGCCATCTTGATCACGACGGTCACGGTCCCTACCCGTGCGACGTTTCCTCTTCCCCCGCTTCGCGGCGGGCCAGTGCGCAGGCCGGGGCTCGTAGGTCGTCATCGGATCGGTCCACGGGTTGCCCCCGAGCGCCCCGAGAATGCAACACGCATGGAGAATCAGCCCCGGAATGACGAGGGCCACGTAGCCGGCAGCGACCACGAGAAACCAAGCGACGGCGTTGAAGAATTGCCCCTTGTAGAGTTGGCCGAGGCCCGGGACGAACAGACTGAGGATCGCCGCCACCCCCGGGCTCCAGCGCCGCACCGGAAGATGGTAGATCACGATCCGGTCATCGCCAGGCTCGTCCAACCGATCGGCGGATTCGGAAGGTTCGGGCCGGGCCGGCGTCGCTTCCGCCGGAGCACTGGTCGGCGGCGTGGTCTCCACTGGGGCTGGCGCGGTGGCGGCACGCTCGGCCGCGATGCGTTCGGCCTCGAGTTCGAGCCGGCGCCGCTCGAGGGCCAGGCGTTCCTCCTCGAGCCTCCGTGCCGCCCGCTCGGCCGCCCCCTTGGCGAGGTTCTCCTTGACTTGGACCAGCAGCCTGCCGACCTCGACGTGCATCCCGAGGGCCGAGAGAAACAGGCCGCCGAGGGTCAGCCCCAACGCGAGTCGCGAATGGGCGATCGCCGTGAACGCGATGCCGAGGGCCGCGAGAAAGGCACCGGCCGTGGCGACGAGATGTCGGGGAGCGAGGGCTTCCCAGTCGATCAGCGGTGGACGTTCAGCGAGCGGATGCGGACGGGAACGCGGATGCCGCTCGGGATGGAGCGTGGCGTCGACGAGATCGTGCACGGTTCGGGTGATCGTGCCCCCCCAGAGCCAATCACACGATCTGGCCGGGACCCATTCCGTCATCCCTTCCGACCAGACGAGATCCTCCGGCGTGAGCCAGCCTTCGCGAGCCATGTCGACAAGACGCTCCCGCGGCACCGGACCCTGCCGACGTCCATCGCGGGCATAGAACCAGCGTTCGGTCACGTCCGACGCTCCGGGGAGAATGGTCTCGGGATCGATCGACGGCAGACTCGTCGCCGACATCTCCAGAATAGCGTCCCCGGAGCGGCGCCTCGCCCGACGATGCTGGCCGTGCC
>Ga0078894_10001188_pt1 | contig 19142 bp, 37 predicted proteins | sample LauGreSu1BDMLBSD_2_FD_67506 | JGI IMG/M metagenome (GOLD analysis project Ga0078894, IMG submission 67506) | Freshwater lake microbial communities from Lake Michigan, USA - Su13.BD.MLB.SD (version 4) (version 4) | ecosystem: Environmental > Aquatic > Freshwater > Lake | place: Lake Michigan... | reverse complement strand
GTCTTCACATTTTAGTAAGAATCGCCAATCTTTTACTTTACCAATTTTTCTTGCTTCTAATATCATGAATCATAAGTATTAGTGATTCATGAAGTCGATGCAGAGGATGGTCATGGAACCATCGTATCACGTCACGACGAGGTATTTCACACGGTTGATTTTGCCGCCGCTCTTTTTGCGCGGCGGCCGGCGTTCGTGCGATCACGCTGAGCCGCTGACCTCTCCGCTGCGGCCTTCTTTTCCCTGTCGGCACGATGGGTCATCGTCTTTCTTTCGTATTCAATTTCAATCCCGTAGTTGTTTGGATATTTACCGCCCATGACCTGTTGAGCAAAAGAAGAGAAATCTCCTGAAGTTAGACCACGAAGACCTGCCGCTGAATAGGCACCAGACTTTGCACCTATAGATGTCAATATAGCATCACACTCTGGGTTATCACCCATTCGTCCAAAAGCAAGACAATATTTTTCGAAGTTTGACAATGCATTCCAAGCAGGGGATGCCTCGAAGGCAACGTTATTTCTGCCTGTAGGAGAAAGCATCGTCCCTCCGCCAAAACCTGGTGTTTCTTTGTATCCCATGTCATAGCTCATGGAGTAGCGTAGGATTTCATCATAGGCGGACTTATAGTCTACCGATGCCACTTCCTGCAACACTCTGCTGACTTCTTCTTTGATGATTTTTCTTAGGTCTGTTAGACGTAACTTCATACACCACTCCTTCGACTAATTATTGGCTCTTAACGAAGTTCTTGATGATGTTTTTGCTGACTCGTTCCTCAGGGGGCACGAAGTCCATCTCGAGGAGATCGAAGAAGTCCTGTTCCTCAGGCACCCAAAGTTGTTCGCCCGTCGGCATCGTCGGCATAGCATCGGTCATCCGTCCTCCAGACGACATCTTCTTCCACCGTCCAAAGATGCCAGGAACAAATCCAAAGAACGAGTTTCCTTGAGGGTTGCTTGCAGAGCCGGTGCGCATCATGAACAAACCACCCCAGTTCTGAGGTGTTCCTAGGAACACGTCTAGGTTCATGCCTTCAGCCAACCGGAGCCGCAGATATTTTGCTGCAGATTTTGGTTCCCATGGAACAGCTCCTGGGACTCCCGGTTTGATGTGTTGACCGATGTCGTTCAGCAATTTGATGAGCTTTTCTCGATCGCTCGGGATGCCACAGATCTCGATGTCGCCAACGACCGGCTTTCGTCGACGAATCGATCCGGCCACCTCAACACGATCCATCACGGGAAAGATATGGTCGCGAACTTTCGTGGCAATGGCTTCTGCTTCGTGAAGGTCGATCTTTCCGATACCCATGCAATCACAGTATCACAGTTTGTGTGAGAATTGCACGGCACCTGCTGAACTTTCAGTCTTCAAGATTCTCAAGAGAAATTTTGTCGTTGACTTTATAGGGACAATTTCTACACTTGGAGTTGCAACAGTAACCTCTCCTCAAGAGGAATTCTCTAGAGAGAACTATCCTGCCATTTTCTGTAAAGTAATCTACGCCTTCTATCAACTTCATAATTTCTCTGATGAGACTGAACCTGGCAACTTGAAAATGTTCGGATCTGGTATCGACTTCAGGGTCATCACGGCTAACTCAGCAGCAGAAGAGTCCATACCTGGTGGTAGATAATGTAGATAAAAATCTAACCATTGATCCATCTGCTTTTTTGTTTTGATTTTTCCAAGCCTAACGTGTGATGCAAGCTCTCTTTGAATTGCCTGCATCACGGCTTCTTTTTTCATGTATTCAACAGATGCAGAAACTTTAATTTCTCGTAAAATTTCATTGACAAAGCTTCTTATTACTTTTGACATAATGATTTATCATATCTATCAACCATGTTGTAAGACACCTTTGCAATCATCTGTATCAAATCTTCTACGTCTACTATCGTAGAATTTATTTTAGCTTCAGAAGCAATAACGGTAAGAGGTACCATGCCACTCAGGCCAACTCCTTCTGACCTCCATTTCGACAAAGTACTAGAAATGAGTTCAAGGTTACCCTTGACACTAAATAATAAAGACCCAATTTCCACTGGTGTCAGGTCGCGCATAAAACGCCTCCTGACTATAAATAAAAATCAACTACGATTTTTTTTAATTAAAATTGTTCTTCTTCAGTCGATCCATGAAGCGCCAATGTTGATGAATTACCGGCAGAAATAACCTGCGAGACAGCGTCGAAGTAACCGGTGCCGACCTCCCTCTGATGCTTCGTGGCGGTGTAACCGATCTTCTCAGCGGCAAACTCGGCCTGTTGTAGTTCAGAGTAGGCTGCCATGCCTCGGTCCTTGTAACCATGTGCCAACTGGTACATGGAATGGTTGAGCGAATGGAATCCGGCCAGGGTGACGAACTGGAACTTATAGCCCATGGCTCCGAGCTCCTGTTGGAACTTGGCGATGGTTGAGTCATCGAGGTTCTTCTTCCAGTTGAAGGATGGTGAGCAGTTGTAGGCTAGAGGCTTTCCCGGGTGGTGCTTATGGATTGCCTCGGCGAAGAGCTTGGCCTGTTCGAGGTCAGGAGTGGAGGTCTCCATCCAGAGCATGTCTGCATAGGGAGCATAGGCTAGTCCACGGGCTATCGAACGTTCGAGGCCGGTTCGGCAGAGGTAGTGGAATCCTTCAGGTGTACGCTTACCTGCCTCAATATAGACACCGTCGTACGGATCGACGTCGCTAGTGATGAGATTGGCCGAGTCGGCATCGGTTCGAGCGATGATGACGGTTGGGACTCCCATGACGTCGGCCGCTAAACGTGCTGCTGTTAGGGTACGGATGAACTGTGAGGTTGGAACGAGGACCTTACCGCCCATATGACCGCACTTCTTTTCAGATGCCAACTGGTCCTCAAAATGGACACCCGCCGCCCCGGCCTCGATGAGCGCCTTGGTCAGTTCAAATGCGTTTAGAGGACCTCCGAATCCGGCCTCGGCGTCGGCAACAATGGGCGCAAACCAATCCGTGCCTGTCCTACCTTCAGACTTATCAATTTGATCGGCACGAAGAAGAGCATTGTTGATTCGTTTGACGACTGAAGGAACGCTGTTGGCTGGGTAGAGACTCTGATCTGGATACATCTCACCTGCAAGGTTTGCATCAGCTGCAACCTGCCACCCTGACAGGTAGATAGCCTTGAGACCTGCCTTGACCTGCTGCACCGCTTGGTTACCAGTAAGCGCGCCTAATGCATGGACGTAAGGCTGTGCATGCATCATTTTCCAAAGCTTGCGCGACCCAATATCTGCTAACGTGTGCTGAATTCGTAACGTACCCATGAGTCGATTGACATCATCTGTCGTATAATTTCTTGTAATTCCTCTAAATCTATCGTCGTTCATTCTAGCTTTCCTCTCAAACCACGTTAGGCATTTTCACATTAGCAATCTGTCCGTCAGGAAGCTTTACGACCACCATCTCGTCAAGTGGCGCTTTCGAAGCTTCAGCAAGCGGAGAAACGACTTCTGGGTGTTCATACCATTCAGAAGCCTTCGAGAGGGCGTTGTCAACAACGTTGTTGACCATGTTCATGACTTTTTTCATGAGAATCTCTCGCAGGTCGTCGATGCTTTCAAAGACTTCTCCTTCTAATTCTAGAAGAGGTATAGGTTTAGATGCCTTGCCTGCCTTGACTATGTAACTGTTAGATTCTCCCGCAACGGTTCTCTTGATTATCTCTTCGACAACCTGCACGGGAAATATCTTAGTTTCTTTGCTCATCAAGACGTAAAGGATTTGTCCTACTCTATAGGTCCTATTAGACATCTTGCCCTCCGTCATTCGCCTTCGTCTTCACCCTCTTCACTGTTTTCTGCATCATCAGATGCATTCTGTGGATCTGCGGCAATTTCAAAGACCCCTAACTCTGGGGGAGCGGTGACGGTGATTATAAAATCAGGTGCTTCTTCTCCAAGAGGCAAACTAGCTTCTTTACACAAATTTACGACCTTATTCCACAACTTAGTTTCTACTACTTGCCTGCCTTGACCTGCAGCCAAAGACTGGCTAACGGTAGATTTTAGATCTACTGGTAATGCTATGCTAAACAAATCTCTCAAATGAGCCAATTCAGCTAAAGACAGCTTGAGGGTAAAAATTCGCTTTGGCTTCAAAAGTGCTTCCTTGTCAGTCATGACTTATTCCCTTTCAACTCCTGTCAATGCCTCTAAGAATAGATCATAGGTATCCTTATGAGCAACGGCTTGTTGAATCTTGACAACTCGAAGAGCAGCTTGTAATGTCTTCATATCGAGCTTTTCTTGATACTCCTCAATAATTTCTTTCCTGTCTGTCTTGAGAAGCTCAATCTCATTATCAATCGACTCGATCTTTTGTACAAATTCCTTCACAAGCGAACGTAAAGCATTCACTTCATCAGGTTGCATCGTCTCTACGTTATAATTTTTAGAATTACCCTTAGGCATGAACACAAGTATAACTTGCTTCGTGCGATTTGTATCAAATCTTAATGGACGACAAGCGACGGAGCTCTCTTTCATACCTCACAACTAATCCTTCTGGATTCATTATGACGTTAAGCGGTACTCCTGAAGCCTTCAGGTCCTTAATGATCGATTCTCTTTCAGACTTCAAACGTTTTAATTCGTCGGTAAAAACTTGAAGCTTTGCGGTCCTGACAAGTTCTTGTTCGGCTAGTTCTCTTTCTTTTTCGTCAGGTATCGCGTCTATTTTTTTTCTAGACTCTGCATAAACTTGTGGGTCTAACGTCAAATCTTCCAACATTTTTGCATGAGATAAATCTTGCAATGATACCTCTAAATTTGCAAAGTACTCATCAACAACAGCCTTTGATTGAGAAGATCCTGCCTTGATATTTTTCACTTCTAAAGCGTCTGCTTCAAGCAAAGCTTTACCTTCAGGGACAATAGGACGCGATAACATATAAAGACCTGGGCTATAGAAAAACGCTATTGTCGATAAGTCATTTCGAAAAAATGACTGATACGAATCAGAGACGGCGCGAGAGTATTGCGATCGTATTTTGGACATTGAACCTAAATACGATTGATGAATGGCACCGTAATTGGCGTCATAAAGTCCTAAAGTCAAAGTCGAAAGAACCGCCTTCAAGGCAAACTCAGCAACGTATTTCGCTCCAGCCCATAACTCTTTTATCTTGCCTCTTATTATTTTTATGACGTCGGTTATTGGGTTTAAAAGAGCCTGACGTGTCGCCCCAGGTCCTCCATATGACCCACCATAAAAGCCTCCACCACTATAATCTCCGAAATTATGATAACCATCACCGTCATTTTCTAAAATGACGGTGATGCATTCGCGAAGTAACTCTTTTTCTCTTGACATTACTTCTTAATTATCAACTTCGTTCCAGTTAGCTTGGCCCACTTTTCGATGAGTCGTTCTTCGAACTCATTGAGACTCTGCGCTTTTGTATAAGGATCACGAGTTGAAAAACACTTTCTCTCTTCGGGCGTGAAAAATTTCAAAAGCTCTTTCTTTACTATAGTCCAGTTGTCAACATGACTAGCGTACCTAGACACGAATTTTAATCCTTCGTCTAATCTATTTTCATTCATGAAATTTTTACCCCTAATAACATGAGAGCCGCATTAAGAATAGGTCTCTGATAGACGTAAATAGAAGGCAAATTTGTCACGTCAAACCATCGAACATCCGCTACTTCAGACGCAACGTGAGTACTAGAAGGCTCTTTGTCACATTCTTGTGTGGCCAAAAAAGGCACTACAACTTTTCTATAAGTGCGCCTGTTTGAAAATACATGCGGCAATTGTGTGATTATTTTTATGTCAATTCCAGCTTCTTCTTTTGTTTCCCTGACGGCAGTTTCTACATACGTTTCGCCAGGTTCCATATGTCCCTTAGGAATGCCCCAAGAAACGTCAGACTCAGCTTGTTTGACCAACAAAACCTGTGGGCGCTTGTCAGTATTCCTATACACTACTGCGCCGCAGGAAAATGTCGTTGGTAACATGACGTGAATCTACCTTATCAAAAAGATAAATATAGGCCATGAAGCAGACACTCGCTGCGGCATAACGTGCTATTGACAGTTACTTATTCTTCTTTTTTTTCGGCATCCTTGATTGCATTTTTAAGCTGACGCCTAATATCGTTAACTACACCCTTGTAGTATGCTCGTTTTTCAGATCCTTTTTTCTGTTTATCTCTCCAATACTCAGCTTCTTTTAAACGCCGACGTAAGTCAGAAATGTGCTTTCTGGATCCCCATTTTACTTTCGACCCATCAGACACATCTGCTTCTCTTATTCTCTTTTCGAGAAGTAGTTGCACGAATTCAACTATTATTGAGGTAGAATCCTTCATTCTCTGCCTTATCTATTGCGTTCTTAAAGGCGCCAAATATAAACATGCGAATATGATCGTCTGATACTTCACTCGACAATATACCAAATTGATCTGCTACTCGATCCAAGAATTGAGGAGTCAACTGCACTTCTAAAGTTTGCTTGTTCGGTAAAGTAATTGATCTTGTTTGCATAATTATTTTTTCTTAGCTTCGATTGGAACAGGTGGTGTAGTATCCTCTTCAGAAGAAGCCTTACTTGAAGTTGAAGGCTTCTTTATTACGTTGGGTTTAACTGAAACCTTTTGATATCCGGGCTTCTTATCCATTTTCACCTTAGCTGGAGAATCGCTGGGTTCGTAGGCTTTATCACCTTCGACGCCTGCTGTCATTACTTCTGATATACCCTTCAAGAAAGAAAAAAGTGCTGTTTTTTCAGCTTCGTCTAAGCCATCGAGGTATCCTTTCATGGATGCTAATACTTCTTCATCCTTGAGCGACTTACCTGACCTGATGACGTTTAGCTTGTCAATAACGTCTTCTAACGCTACCTTACCTGAAGACAAGATTTCTTGGTCTTTTTTCTCTGATAGACGCTTGAGCCTCTTGACGCTGTCTGTTATTATTTCATTTAAAAAAGAATCGAATGATTCTCCGCTTTTTATGACATTACGAATCATGTTCATCTCTCTTTAGAAAATTTGATCCTGTTGGCTGATCTTTCAGTATAACGCTTGACGTATTTTCTTTGCGGAGTTTCATCGATTTGCTCAATTTTCTTCGCAGACTCTTTGATCAAGATGTCGTCCATGAACTTGTCAAATACCAAAGCTTCTTCAGACTCTTTCATAACAAATCTCCCAAACTTATAACTATGCAGACAATGAACTAAATATCTACGGCTTTTTTCTTTAAGCCTAAGGCAAGAACACAAGTTTGATCATTGAGGTTTATGTCTAAAATCTTTGCCAAATCTAAGTAGAATTCTCCTTCTATGATAGAAACCTTGTTGTCATGCAATATCTTGATAGATGGAATCTTATGCAACTTCTCTTTGTTGGTCAAGATGTTAATAGCTTCGGCAATGCTTATCTTAAACTCAATTTCAGGCTCATTAGAAAAAAGAATTGCAGAAACCGGATTTGAAATTTCAAATCCGGTGTTTTCATCGTGTATAGAAACGATAACCAAGTTAGAAATCAAACGTCCTAAATTTTCTTCATCTAAATCTGGAATTTGACCTACTAGTTCTTCACTCATTATCAATGTATTGTCATTCATGCGTGGAATTATAAGCTATGTCTTTACGAATTATATCGGCGTATTTAGCATATGCTTTGTCAAACTCCGTGATCTTTTCAACGTCATGAGTAATCAATTCTATAGTCACTTCTTTCGTAGAGATGAGCATTTTGGCGTGATGACCTTTTTCTTGCTCATAATTAAGAAGCGATGTCACGAATCTATTCCTGTCATTCGTGCTTTCGAAAATATACTTTTTCGACATTCGACCGTTTTCAATAATCTTCCATTTCTCTACAACGATAAGAGGAATGTCTAGATTTTGAACAGGCTTTATTGGCAATGAGTGATCTATGATAGACCTTGCGGACTCAGATAAAAATTTCCTGTTCAGTTCGATCAATTTCATAGTTCGATTATTCCGCCAACGACTGCTTCATTTATGAAGCTTGATCCGTTAGTGTATACTTTTTTGCTGCGAGTAACTACGCAAGAGCCTCCCTTAAAACTCAAATCACGTTCTTTTCCTACACGGTTTGAAACTATTACATTTGAGCAAGTTTGTTCAGCTAGATCAACCCACGAGTTATCAGGGTGTCCGTAATCTCCAGACCAATTCGTTAACAATGCAATCGTGTCAATTGATCCTTTTCGATAGAATTGAAAATTCTCGTTATAAAATTTGTATGACTTCCTATAGTTGTTTTCTACGTCTCTACAAATCAATGCACCTAATCGTCCTGCGCGGGTGAGGACTATCGGATTTACGTTTTCTGAAGCTTCTGCCCATAGAAAGTCATTAGCCCACAAGTTATGTTTTTGATAATTTGCAACAAGACCTGAAGGCCCTATTACTGCGGCTGAATTATACAACTTTCCTTCGCAAAGTTCGACGTATCCTAAAACGATGTGACAGTTATTCTGCTTTGCTATCGGAACAAAAGCTTCTGTCTGATACCCTGCCCTCGTCTGGGAACATTCAGAAGCTTCTTTCTGATTTCTCAATGCATAACCGCTGATGCAAAGTTCGGGCAAAACAACTACGGCCGCACCTTTTGCGGCGGCTTCAAACGTAAGTGTACGTGCCGTTGCAAGATTCTCATGAACGTTGAGAATCTTCGGTTCAAATTGAACTGCCGCGACGATGCAATTTTGCATTTTCAACGCTTTCTTCTGTTTATAGATTCACTTGTAGCAGAAGTTTTTCTAACTTTTCTTATGTCCTTATCTAGGAACTCTCTAAATCCTTCTAGCTCTCTTACTATGGATGGGTTGTCTTTGAGAACTTTTATTTCATCTTGTGATAATTCACCTGAAGAAGCCAACACATCGATATAATCCGACATAGACTGAAGAACTAGTATCTCTAGTGTGTCAGGATCAAACATGTCTGTCTTGAGAACGAACGTGGCCTTAGAAAGAGCTTTTTCGACGGCTTGTTTTGCGCCTGATTCAGCTGCAAATCCTAATTCTTTCGCTATTTCCTTAAACGAAGATCCGCCGACATCAGTCATCATAACATTCTTTTTTCCAGCCGGCTCTGCTTCTGTGTCTTCGAGGTCAGACATCTTCATTTTTGAAAATGTCTTTTGCAGTTGAGCTGCATTTTTATCAAACTTAGCGCGTTGATCAGCGGGGGTACCTGCCTTGCTAGATACTCCTGAGGGTACTTTTGTGACTGCAGGATACGTAGACGGATCTACTTTCGGTAGTTCGCTCCACAGCTTGTCAGCAGCTAACTGCTTTTTTTCAGCTGCAGATATTTCTGACAACATCTTTCTAATTGTCATTCTAATGGTGGATTCAACCTGGTTCTTTTTCATCGTTTCCCCTTGCTTCTCTATGGCATCTTTGACGGTTATGTATAAATTAGGAACATCTGCATCATCATCAACGTTACACATAGCTCTCAAAGCCGATAATAACTCGATTTTATTTTGTGGAACAAAATCCGTGTTACTGGGATCAGTTTCTGATGCAGAAGGATCCACGACTGGATTTATACGAACTGGCAAATCTGGATCTAAATGACTATTAGATCCAGACTCCATTACCTCTCGCAATAAATCTCTCAGTGCCGACTCATCGATTACTATGCGCTGCATATGTTCACACAGATAACTATAACACTTACGTCACAATTGCTGATCTTTGACACCGTATTTGGTATCTGTCAACCTACGCCCAAAATATAGACTCAACGCAGGTATAAAATACGCCATACAGGCTCCAACATCAAAGGGCCGCATGGTAATTGATCCAATTTTTTCAAAAGAAGCTGCTAAATAAACTAAAGTAGTTACAGCAAATGAGATAGACGCAAACGTCACGCTAACGGATCTCTTGCCTTTGTCGTTGATCATCCACCACTTTGGTATTTTATTGACTGAAGATTCTTTTTCCATTTTTACCTCATTGTGTGGCAGCCGTGATGACAGAAGCTGTAGCGGCAGCAGAAACAACGCCTATAGCTAACCCAATCAACCCCCAGACAACCGGATCTGATTTAGCCTCTATTTCGTCATTGACCACTTTTTCTAATGACTTAATATGTATCGAGTTTGATTCTATACGAGCTGTCAAGATGTCCTTATCAGCAGTACATTGATTCTGGACAATTGACTTTTCATAGACGTATTTTGCTTCTGCTTCTTTCTTTGCCTTGTCTATCTCTATAGACATCTCTTCGTTCCTTGCATTTAGATCTGCTATCAACGTTGCAGCCGCAAGGGGTGACAACAGTACGCCCGTAAAGGGTGAAGCCTGGAATTTCTTGAGAGGAGAAATAGCAGCGCCCAGATCCTTTTCTGTTCTGGGGACTTCGGGAACTAATTTCTCAACCATTGCCAAAGAACTAGGCTTTTTTTCTTGAGCATTGGCTGCTGTCGTATTGAGTAATGAAAGCAACGTTAATATTGAAATGAACTTTTTCATAATAATCACTCAGGTAATATCACTCTAAAGCCGGTAGCCGCTGACAATCTTTCGGCGAGCTCGACCGGATCGTCACCAAATTGCGTTATTAGATCTTCAATTTCTTTCTTCTTTTTCTTGTCGAGTTCTATCTTGGCTTCATCATATTGTTTTTGGACCTCTGCAAGACGCTTCTGCAACTTGAAAAGATCTTCTTCGTTTTTCAATCTCTCAGCTTCTCTTATAGCATTTATCTGCTTAATTTCTTTTTCGTGAGCTGTTCTAATTTCTTCAAGCTGCTTCAAGAGACCACTTCGGTCTTTACGCAACAAAAGTAGCCCGACGACAAAAGCCCCAGAGGCTAACACGTACTTCCAATACTTCTTCAAAAAGGCTTGAATTTTCTTTAGAAAAAGTGGCATGTTAGTTTGGCTTTTCTTTTTTTTCATTTTTCTTATTGGCAGCAACGATATCGAGTTTTTTTTCATCAACATGTGAATCAAATAACTCATTTATAGCAATTTGCTGCAGTTGTAAAGCGTGGGTGATCGCTACGACCGTTTCTTTCAACGTCTTTAGCTCACGAGCAAACGTTAACATTTCTCTAGTCATTTTCATAACTGTGCTCGAAGATGAGAGAGCTCTGTCTATGACTTCATCAAGTATCGTCATCATTACGTTTTTTTCTTTTTGCGTCTTCAGAATTGATCATATTATACAACGTATTGTGATCAAGTTCGTCGATTCTTTCTTTAGATCCCGTAAATTTCCTCGTTGGCTTTTCTAACTCGGCACGGGCCTTCTTCATGGCTAAGTCTTCTAAAATCTTAGTAGCTCTACGTTCTTCGTTGACTATTAGATTAGAAAATTCGTCAAATACTGATTGCATTGATAGCTGGTAAGAAAACAATTTTTCTCGTAAACGAAGGTAGACTTCTTTGTTCAGTTTGACATGAACGCATTTCCTATCATGCAAAATGTCAGTTCTAATCAAGCGCCACCGCCTCCTCCTGATCCGCTTGCTCTATCGGCTGGTGGTGCTTGAAACTTTTCGTTGTCGCTGACTTGGCTTTTACCAACAGCTATGTCGTACTGTTCTAGCAGCACGTCTTTAAACGCTTGCACTGTCGCTGCGTCGTAATTTTCGTTCAAAAAATTAACAGCTCTCTTAGAAATGGTGTCTCGAATCTCCAACAAAGAATCATAATTGTCTATTAGACGCACCACACTATCAGCAAAAATTTCTACATCTATGTCTTCTAGAGACAGTTTCTCTTTATCTGCTCCCTTATTCTCTTCTTCTGCCTCTGATAGCGTTTGCGTAAAAAAGCTACGAGACATGAAACGAAAGTCTAGCCCTTCTTTCTTCGTAGAGTTGGCTTCTTTTTCGTAAGACGAAAAATATCTGTCGATTTGACGATCGACGGAGTCTTCTGTTTCTTCACCTTTGGACTTAGACTCTTCTTCTTTCAAGATTGCCTTTACACTCTCTTGAATAATCGACCGTAGTTGTTTGACATTAATCTTCATTTCAATACCTGCGCAATAGACTCAGCCTTGTTGACTCTCTCTTCTATCACGTTCCAGTTAAGTTCACGCATTTGCGAAACTATATAACTCTTTTTATCGTTGAGATAATCACGATAAGCATGTTCCCACATATCAACAACTACAATAGGATAAAGTCCTAACATAACGTTGCGATCATGGCTGCCAACGAAAGTGTTGACATATCGTTGCAAGAAAAGGTTGTAACCGCATACGGCCCACCCTACACCAGATGCATTGGCGCATGCCATGAAATCTTTTTGCCAGTCTTCAAACGTTCCAAAGTCTCTTTCAAGCCGCAAATAGGATAAAGAATCCATTAGTATTTCAGAATGAGGGTCAAAACAATTTGCGAAGTACAGTTCGTGCAGCCACGTGGCATTGAGATTAAACACTTCGTCTTTTTTTAGAGACTTATATTCAGAATGTCTAGGATTTGCTTCTGACTTATTTGCTGTATCTAGCTCTGCAGATACCTTGTTAAGACTTTCTATGTACCCCTTGTATAACTCTGTATGAGAGTCTTTTGTCTTTTGCGTGACAAATTCAGTCACTTGCTTAAACTTCTTTGGTTCAGCTACATAAGCCTCTTGTAGAGGAATATCATCATGGGAAGGAGCACTTTTAGCAATGCTTTCTTTGACGGCTTTTTTCAATAACGAATCTAGCTCAGAAGGGTCTATTAATTTGGGGTTCATACTCATTGCCTTTCAAATTCTTTATTGAAATCATCCCATGTGACGACTCTGCGGACCGCACCAGATTCTTTCTCATGCGTCAAGACTATTTTTTTTGACTTAGAATCTACAGAATGAACTGTATACAAAAGTCCTTGTCCTAATCCCTCGCCTTTTTTACTCTTCACTTTCAACCCGGGAGAAATTACGACTTCATTTCTACCCAGGACAGGAACTTCAACCGACAAATCTGTGCTAGACTTCTTGGTCGACTTCTCTTTCTCTTCTTTTTCATTAAGTAAAGAATGAATCCTAGCCTTCCATTCTTCTTTCATCAAACGTATGATCTCTTGTTCTGTAAGTTTCTTCATGAGTGTCTCTTAGATGATTAGTAAATATCACGTCTTTTGAACTCATTCATAATTTCTGGAGAAGAAATTAGGGTTTGATACTTCAAACACGTCGTTTGGCTTGCTCGAAAAATTTCATCCGTTTCATTTTCTGAATCTACGTAATCATTCTGATAAACAACTCGTTGTATCCCACTGTTCACTATCCTCTTTGCACACATCGAGCAAGGCTTATGAGTACACAGCATTATCAAATTGCTGCGAAGTTCATACGGCTTACACAAATGAAATAATGCATTTTCTTCTGCATGTAAGAATCCAGAATTTCCGACTACAAGAGAACTTCTCTCGTTTGGTCCGCCCTTGTAACTACCATTATATCCTATCGCACAGACCTCACGATAATCAGAAGTTATGATAATGGAAGAAACCTTGTATTTCGGATCATACGAAAGAGTTGATAGTTCTTCGCACATTTTCATAAAAACAGATAGTTTCTTACAATATCTTTCCATGAAATTATTTTCCAATCCTGTTGTTGATAACAGCATGATGAGAAAAACAACGAGGTTCGTACGTTTCTCCGCCACCGACCTCAATCTCATTTCCTCCTATTGTCTTTTTGTGAGTATAATAAGCATTAGACCCACAGACAACGCAAACGGAAGACAGTTTGTGCAATTGCGTTGCCCAAGGCATCATCTTTTGAGGTTCATCAAAGGGTTTACCAGTAGCCGATATGTCCAACGTCGATACGACTATGGATATTCCCATGCGGTACAAGTAAATTAATGCCTCAGCGCAACCAGGTATCATGAAAGCTTCATCAACTGCAACCACATGAGGTTGTTCATCAAGGTCAGCAAGATAGCCGAATATATCGGACCCATCCTTGACAACCACTGATGTCACTGATGCACCACCATGAGAAACAACTTCTGACGTCGAATATCTGTCGTCTATAAAAGGCTTAAACACTATGCAACGCTTCTTTTGGTGCTTGTATTTCTCGAGAGCAAGTATGAGCATACTCGTCTTGGTAGAAAACATAGGCCCGCAAAATATGATAAATTCAGGATTACTCATCGATGCCTCACTTACAAAAAAACTTGTATCCGTCAAAACTAATTCCTTGACTTGAAATCTCGTAGCTTTGTAATCCTAATCTAAACATTCTATGATTTGCTAGCAAAATGCACCAGTCTTTCCAATAATCGTCAAGTCTCACTGTACCTATAAGATTATCTAATTCTTGAACAGAAGATGCATTTCTACAGTTGGCTTCAAAAGCTAACATTTCATCGACGGGTATCTTGCCGACAGGAAGCTTAGGCATCGTCATAGAGATTTCAGCCTTGTCGCTGGACAAGATTCTATCACACATTTCAAAATGCCGTTCATAGATATGCAATGAATTACTGATGTGTGTATATTCGCCAAGCCCTATTGGCCTAGACAAGCGTAGAGAAAGTTCATTAGCCAACATTTCTTGAAACAAAGTGAATGCAGGAACATCATACGCTATACCGAATATCAAGTCAGAAGATCTCATAGAGACTACCATATGAACTTCATCATCTCGTAAGAAAAACTGTAGAGATAGAGTGCAAGGAACGTCCTTCGACGCGAGGATAGAATCCTGGGGAGACCTTATATGAATAACGGCACGGCGGGAATCTGGATCTTTACACAATTCATCAAGCACATAATCCCACTGGGTCCAGTTGTCTGAAAGGTTTGCACAGACTCTTGAATGTGGTTTGAAGATCCTAGCTCCGTAGGCACTGTTCGCCGTAAGACCATCATCTGATATGTTCTTCCAGAAAGAAGAATAATTGCTGATCCACGCAGAAGAATCGTTTCCAGACAAATACCACAAAGATTCTGCAATATAATAAGATGCATTAAACCCTCGTTCAGGCAAGTACGGTAGCCTGTCTCGAGGATCTTTTATCCTGAATGAAACTCCTAACTTTTCTTTAATACGTCGTCCTCGTGGAGCTGACGAAAAATCAGGATGTAGATATACGTCCTTTATCAAGTCATAGTATGCATCCGTGAAGTTAGAAAAAACTTTCATATATTAGCCTTATCACTCAACGTTCGAATAGTTTCCCAATTTTCTTGATACCATTTGACGGTCAATTCTAATCCTTCCCAGAAGCGAACTACAGGTTTATACCCTATCAGACTCTCAGTTAATGAGATGTCGGCTTGCGTGTGCATGACATCGCCAGGTCTCCAAGGTGCATCATGATACTTGGCTCCAGGAAATTTATCCAACAAATAAGTGAGTATTTCTTTGTTTGATGTTCTGTCTCCACATGCAACATTGAGAGTTTGAGCTTCCAGCTTTTTCTCGCAAGTCGCTGATAGCAAGCAAGCTTGTACTACGTTATCTACATAGCACATGTCGCGTGACTGTGAACCATCACCATCGGACCGCATGGATTCACCTCGCATAATAGAATTCATCCAAGATGAAACTGCTGTGGAATAAGGCGAGTCTCCTAGTTGATTCGGGCCGAACACGTTGAAGAAACGCAAGCTTACGGAATCTAATCCGTAAAGTGCATGGTACATCTTCAAATAGTCTTCTATGATAGACTTTTGTAAAGCATATGGAGATTTCGGATTTTTGGGTTCCGATGTCTTAGTAGGCAATACATCAGCTCCACCGTAGACAGACGATGAGGAGGCAAAGACTACTCTTTTTACGTTGCCTTTGCAAGCGTCGATTAATCGCAATGTAGCAGACACGTTAGTTTCGTGAGACTCTACTGGAAATTCTACAGAATAGCTGACCCTAGGAACTGCGGCCATGTGTAGAACCACATCGTATTCTTTATTCCTTATCTTGTCTAGGATAGTTGAGGAATCAAAACCGCAAATGTAAAGATTGTCCTGGCGCAAAGACTGCGGGACAAAAATCATGTGACCATTGGAGAGATTGTCGACTAGTTCGACAGAGTGACCATCGTCTATACATTTCTTAGCAATGTTGCTACCAATGAACCCCGCTCCACCAGTAAGTAAAATTCTCATATGATTTTATATTTGAATATTATAACCAAAGTCCCAACATATTTACAAATATGAGAAAGTTTAACGTCATCAACAAATCTACGAAAGTAAACGCAAAAGAAATTGAGTTGATGGTTGAAGCCTGTAGGATACAATTAAATCAACACGCAGCCCCACTATTAGAAAGGGTTTCGTGGGAGATAGAGGTAGGTGGCAATGATGGATTCCCTGTGGTTCTTATTGACTCTCCAGATGTTGCTGGTGCTCTTGGGTATCATACGCAAGATCCTGACGGAAGAGTTTGGTGTAGAGTTTTTACGGACCCGTTATTGAAGCACGGGGGCACTCCTCTCAGGGGAACTCATTCAATTTCAGTAGTTTTGTCGCATGAAATATTAGAAACATTCTACAATCCGTATATCAACTTGTGGTCCAACAGAGGTGATCATACGTTCGTAGCGTTGGAACTTTGCGATCCCGTGCAGGGAGATTCTTATGATATTGACGTGAATGGGTCGCCTGTTTCTGTCTCAAATTTCGTATTAGAAGCTTGGTTTGACAGAGAGATGAATAAAGCAGGCAGATTCGACTACATGAATAAAGTGAAGAAACCGCTAGAGATGTCGAAAGGCGGATACACCGTCATATTCAATAGCGAAACAGGAGAAGTCAAGTCAGTCTTTGCTAGCAAAGAAGGAGAAGATCTCCACAATCTATTGAAACCAGGTCACCCCGCCTCAAGATCATCTAGGAACAAAAATGATTGCCGTATGAAGGCTTCTCTCGCAACATGCGACGAACAGTTAAAACTTCAAGGTTTTTGAGAAGAATAGTTATCGGCAGCCCAACCCTTTCCTTTCAAGACGAAAGAAGTGTTGCTGATCAGTCTACGGAGGCTGTCGGTTTTACATTGCGGACAATTTCTTAGGCAATCGTCTTTAATGGATTGTTCTTCTTCAAATTCATAACGACAATTAGCACAGCTGTATTCGTATGTGGGCATTATGCGATGTCTCCTGAGGTAATCTTTACGGGAAACAAAACTGTAGTTCCTATGACTGGTGTCACTCCCGGTTGTCGAACATTCAGCAAGGGGCCTCCTGACGTAGCTAAATCACACTTAATCGGATTTTGCAGTACGTCTGACAACCTGTGTACAATGCCATCTATCCAACAAGTTTGCGAGACTAGTTGACAAATCTGCGAGTAATCAGAATGCCTCATGTCGTGAGCACAAGCGTTGGGTTGAATCACTGAAACATGACTACCGTTGACCTTGTTATTCTTAGATGGTGCTGGGTAGCCTTTGATTCCTTTATAGGAATTTCCCACAAAGTGCCATCCGTAGTTACATGCTTTGTTAGTGTTGAAATCTAGCTTCTTATCTAGGATCCAGTGCTTACCAACCGTAGCGACTAATCCATCAGTATTCATTCCTATTCTAGTGTCGACCATCTGGCTGTGTTTCACCATAGAAGCTACTGTCGACGAAATAGTCATTGGGCAAGGTTCAACGCGATGCTTTGCCTTGGTAAACATTAGATCAGCAATAAAAGTTGTGAGTAATGAGGCGTTAAACACATCTGCAAGTTTTTGTTGCAATTCCGCAGAAACGTTGACGCGAATTCCGTCGATTTTCAACGCGTCTTTCATTACGTTGAATTTGATCGTTCGAGATCCATCAGTGTATTCTAGTTCAACCCACTCTGCGTCAAAATTTCCAGCAAGGACCTGCTCATAGATGTACTTTTCTCTATCTGATATCTTTTCAGGGAATGTCATGGTCACTTCTTCCAGAATGAATACATATTCTTCTCAATTTCGTATTCCATGTTCTTAATGGGACGATTTGGTTGCTTTTGAGCCCATACGAACATCTCTTTTATCGTGTCTCGTAAATTCGTGTCATCCTTGAATTCTAACAATTTGTGAGCCTTCGCATGATCACAATAGGCCGTATGAACTTCATTCCTCTTTTCTAGATGAACCTTTGAAGCTTTAATGCCTAACTCGTTGGCGACAGAGATAACTAAATCGCAGGCTTCATTGATAGTAAAATCCTTATCTGCTCCGATGTTAAAAGTCTCGCCGTCGTAAGAGTTCATTAACTTCTCAAAAGGAGCCATATAGAACTTAATATCAGAAAAAGCTCTCTTTTGCGTGCCGTCCCCAAAGATGGTAAGTGGTTCACCATTCATAGCCTTCCGAATCCAAATACCGATGACGTTGCGGTAACGATCCCAAATATTTTGATAGATTCCAACTACGTTGTGGGGTCTTACGATACTATAACGAAGTCCGAACATCTCGTGGGCCATTTTCAGGTCCATCTCAACGGCATACTTGGCAATGCCATAGGGATCTTCTGGGGTCGGAAGTTGATCTTCTGAAAAAGGAGGGCGGCCTACACCGTAAACAGCCATAGATGACGTGAAGATCACCTTCTTCACGTCGTGATTCACACAAGCATTAATCACATTTGCCGAAGCTAACATGTTATTGGTGTAATTGTAATTTCTAATGAAAGGACTTAGGCCTTCTGCTGCATAAGCCGCAAAGTGAAAAACGTAATCAGGCTTTTCCTTCTTGAAGACTTCATCAGTCTTTAGACGGTCGGCCAAATCAACTTCATGAAAAGAAACTTCAGCAGGAACAGAATCTGAATATCCTCCGCTGAGGTCGTCAATACCCGCGACCTCGTATCCTTTAGACAATAGATACCTAGAGAAATTCGCGCCCAACAGACCTGCAACACCTGTGATCAAAACTTTCATCTTGTTCCTCTTCAAATAGACTCTAGAAAATTTACTACATCAGAGACCGAAAATACACCTTTATTTTTCAAACTAGAAAGTTGCATTTTGACTAGGTCAACCCTTTCGTTGTACGATAGTTTACTAATGTATCTCACTTGATCCACGACTTGCGACGGAGTTGCAACGATTGATTCATTACCTAACAAGTTGGGAACCAAGAATTCAGCAGGAACCAAAGCTGGAACTCCTGCAACTAAATTCTCCAGGTAACGAGGCGATGCAAACCCTCGCCTTGCATACTCGGGTTTTGTGAT
>Ga0078894_10001187_pt1 | contig 19143 bp, 14 predicted proteins | sample LauGreSu1BDMLBSD_2_FD_67506 | JGI IMG/M metagenome (GOLD analysis project Ga0078894, IMG submission 67506) | Freshwater lake microbial communities from Lake Michigan, USA - Su13.BD.MLB.SD (version 4) (version 4) | ecosystem: Environmental > Aquatic > Freshwater > Lake | place: Lake Michigan... | reverse complement strand
CGCGTGCCCCGTGGTGCGCCGATCTCCTGCTGCGGAGCGGGGCCTTCGCCCTGGTGATCCTCGACGGCGGCCCCGTCCTCCCGCGCCCGATCGCGGTGCGGCTCGCCCAGCTCGCGCGCGATGCCGACGCCGCCCTGCTCCTGCTGGGTGACGGCACCCGGGCGACGGATGGCGGGAGCGCGCTCCGGTTGCGGCTCACCATACCCGCGGGCGGCCACCGGCGCCGCCTCACGCTGGAGAAAGGCGGCCTCCACCCCCACCCCGTGCCGCTGGCACTCGACCATGCCGTCCCCATCACGCCTCGCCTGTGTGCGCATCCCGAGATTCCCGATCGCCGCGGCGTGGCTCGCGCAGGACGGGGCAACCCCACCCGTGGCCGCGCCCGACGCGCCGCGCAGCCTCGCTTCCCAGGACGCTGAGGTCACAGGGGGCTCCCGCACGGTGCCCCAGGCGGGAGCCGAGGGGGCGCGCGTGGTGGCCCCGTGGGACACGCAGCCGCTCGCCCTCATCCACGGCAGCCGGGTGCGCGCGGCCACGGCAACCGCCGCGCGTCACGGCGTACGCCCGGGGATGACACTCCCGCAGGCGCGCACCGCCTGCGCCCCGCTCCAGGTGCTCCCGTGGAACGAGGCCGCGCTCGCGCGCGAGACGGCGCGGGCGAGTGCGGCCTTCCTCGCCGCGAGTCCGCAGGTGACCCCGGTGGCCGACGCCCCGGGACTCTGGTGGGTTGGTGCGCAGGGCTTCGATGGGCTCGGCGGCGAGGGGGCGCTCGCCACACTGCTCCTCGCCTTGGCGCGCGCCTGGCATCCGCACGCGCGCGTCGCCGTCGCCGACACCGCCGTGGCGGCGCGTGCCGCCACCTGGAGCGCCCGTGCCGTCGGCGCGCCACTCCACCTCGCCCCCGGGGGTGACGCCACATACCTCGCGGCGGTGCCGCTCGCCCTCCTCCCAATGGACGATGAGCTGCGGACCACCCTCACCGCTCTCGGCCTCCGGACCGTGGGGGCGCTTGCCGCCCTCGCGCCGCGGGACGTCGAGCGCCGCTGGGGGGCGGAGGGGCTCGGTGCGTGGCGCCTCGCGCGCGGCGATGATCCCCGGCGAGCGACGCTGGCGCGCCCCGACGACCCGCACGTCGTCGCGCACGATCTCCCCGCCCCGGTCCCGACGACGGAGCCGCTCCTCTTCGTGGTGCGGGCCGCGCTCGACCGCCTCGTCCGTGCGCTCGCAGCCGAGGGGCGCGCCGTGGCAGCGGTGGCCCTCACCCTCACGCTCGACGGCGAGCGGCCGCGCCGCGTGACACGCGAGGTCCGCCCCGCCGCGCCGATCGCCCGCGCGGCCCCGCTCTTCGAGCGGTGCCGTGCCCTGCTCGATGCCTGGCCGCTCGACGGCCCGGTGTGCGCCGTGGAGGTGCGCATCGCGCGCGTGGCGACAGCACCCGTCGAACAGGGCGATCTCCTCGCACCGGCGTGGCGCGATCCCGCGGCCGCGGAGGCGGCGCTCGCCCGCCTGCGCGCCGCCTTCGGGACGGCGGCGGTCGTGCGCCCGGCGCCGCGCGATTCGCACGCCCCGGAGCGGGCGGGTGCCTGGGAGGCGATCGAGACGGTCGTCGCACCACCGCCACCCGACACCGCGACCATCATGCCGTCGCCGTCGCCGTCGCCGTCACCCCTAAGTGCACCCGTGGGTGCACCTGCGATCGCGGCCGCTGGGCCGGCCCCCGTCGCCCGGCGCCTCCTCGATCCACCCGAACGGATCGCCGTGACGGTCGACGCCACCGGCACGCCGCAGGAGATCCGCTGGCGCGGCGACCGGCGGCACATCGCGCGCGCCGAGGGCCCTGAACGACTCTCAGGCGACTGGTGGCAACCCACGCCGTTCGCACGCGACTACTGGCGCTGCCGCGCCGACGCAGGCACCGACACGAGCGGCGCCCTGCTCTGCTACCGTGACGCGACGGGGTGGTGGCTGCAGGGCTGGGACGACTGAGCCGTGGCCATGCATGCGCGCCCGGGATACGCCGAGCTGCACTGCCATTCGACCTTCTCGCTCCTCGACGGCGCGTCAGCGCCAGAGGCACTCGTCGCGCGCGCGCAGACGCTCGGGCTCACCGCCCTCGCGCTCACCGACCACGACGACCTCGGCGGGGCAGTGCGCTTCGCGACCGCCGCGCGGACCGCGGGACTCCCGGGGATCCTCGGCGCCGAACTCACCGTCGACGTGCCGCTACCGCCGGGGCTCGAACGCGCGGGGACAATCCCCGGGGTGGTGTGCGGCGAGGACCAGGTCCCGCGCCTCCGCACCCATCTCGTCTGCCTCGCGGAGACGCGGGAGGGATGGGGCCATCTCTGCACGCTGATCACGCGGGCGCGCCTCGATCATCCGCGCGGCGAGCCGCGCGTCACGCTCGACCAGCTCACGGCGCACACCGACGGGCTGTTCGCACTGAGCGGATGCCCGCGCGGCTGGGTGCCGCGACTCCTCGCCCTCGGCGCCGACGGGCGGCTTCCGGCGGACGTCGCCGCACGCGCGGCGCGCGAGGCGGCTGGAACGCTCGCCGACGCCTTCGGTCGGCGCATCGCGATCGAGTGTTGGGACCACGCGCTCGCGGAGGAGCGCGCCCTCGTGCGCGAGCTGATTCCACTCGCCGCGCAGGTCGGTGTCCCGTGGATCGTCACCAACGACGTGCACTACGCCACGCCGGAGCAGCGGCGCGCGCACGACGTGCTCTGCGCGCTGCGCCACGGTGCGACGCTCGACGAGATGGGGACGCGGCTGCGACCGAACGCCGAGTGGCACCTCAAGGGACGCGCCCAGCTCGCGGCGCGATGGCGCGGGCGCGAGGCCGGGCTCGACGCCACGTGCGCGATCGCCGAGCGCTGTGCCTTCCGGCTCGAGACGCTACGGCCGCGGCTCCCGCACTTCCCGCTCCCACCGGGCGTCGGCGAGGACGCATACCTCGCCCAGCTCGTCGAGACGGGGGCGACCGAACGCTGGGGCACGCGCCGCACCGCGCGCCACGACCGGCAGCTCGCACACGAGCTCGCGCTCATCGCGCGGCTCGGGCTCGCCGGCTACTTCCTGATCGTCTGGGACATCGTGCGCTTCGCGCGACGCGAGGGGATCCTCTGCCAGGGGCGCGGCTCTGCGGCGAACAGCGCCGTCTGCTACTGCCTCGGGATCACCGCCGTCGACCCGATCGCGCTCGACCTCCTCTTCGAGCGCTTCCTGAGCGAGGAACGGAGCGAGGCGCCCGACATCGACATCGACTTCGCCCACCGCGAGCGGGAGCGCGTGCTGCAGTACGTGTACGCGCGCTACGGACGCGAGCACGCGGCGATGGTCTGCGAGCACATCACCTGGCGGGGGCGGAGCGCAGTGCGCGACGCGGCGCGTGTGCTCGGCCTGTCGCCGCAGCAGGCGACGGCGCTGGCGGAGGCGACGCCGCGCCACGCCTACGGGGCGTGCGACGCGCTCGGGCCGGCGAACTACTCCAAGCACGCAGGCGACACGCGCAACGGGAGTGCGGACAAGACGAGTGCGGGCGATGCGAGTGCGGCAGCGCGGTCGCGCGAGGGACACGAGGGGCGCGAGGCACGTCCCCCGCACGTCGACGCGATCGTCGCGCAGCTCCACGGCGCGCCGCGCCACCGCGGCATCCACGTGGGAGGCTTCGTCCTCACGGCGGAGCCGCTGCACACAGTGGTGCCGATCGAGCCGGCGAGCATGGAGGACCGCACCGTCATCCAGTGGGAGAAGGACGACCTCGACCCCGTGGGGCTCGTGAAGATCGACCTCCTCGGCCTCGGCATCCTGACGGTGCTACAGGACTGCCTCGCCGCGGTGCGACGCACACGCGGCGTGACGATCGACCTCGGCCAGCTCGACTGCGCCGACCCCGCGATCTACGACGACCTCTGCCGCGCCGACACCGTGGGCGTCTTCCAGGTGGAGAGCCGCGCGCAGATGAACACCCTGCCGCGCCTCCGGCCACGCGCCTTCTACGACCTCGTGGTGGAGGTCGCGCTCATCCGGCCCGGCCCGATCCAGGGGGCGATGGTGCACCCGTACCTGCGACGGCGCGCCGGGACCGAGCCGGTCACCTATCCGCACCCCGCGCTCGAGCCGATCCTGCGGCGCACGCTCGGCGTGCCGCTCTTCCAGGAGCAGGGGATGCAGGTAGCGATCGCGGCGGCGGGGTTCACGCCGGGGGAGGCCGACCAGCTCCGCAAGGCGATGGGGCACAAGCGGAGCCGCGAGCGGATGTCGGCGATCGCACAGCGGATGATCGACGGGATGGCGCGCAACGGGATCCCCGCCGACGTCGCGCAGCGCATCTACGACCAGATCCACGCCTTCGCCGACTACGGCTTCCCCGAGAGCCATGCGGCGAGCTTCGCGCTCCTGGTGTACGCGAGCGCCTACCTGCGGCACTACTACGCGCCGGAATTCCTCTGCGCGATGCTCAACGCGCAGCCGATGGGGTTCTACGCACCGGGGACGCTCATCGAGGATGCGCAACGCCACGGCGTGCGGGTGCGCCCGGTGGATGTGACGCGGAGCGGGTGGGATCACACGCTCGAGCCCGGCGACGGTCCGCGCGCCGCACCCGCGGTACGGCTCGGACTCCGTGCGGTACACGGGCTCGGCGCGCACGCCAAGGCGCGGTTCGAGGCGGCACTCGCGGCGGCACGCAGCGACCCCCCATTCGCCTCCATCGCTGATTTTGTGGACCGCACGCGACTCGACCGGCGCGCCCTGCGCGCGCTCGCGGAAGCGGGGGCGTTCGACGCCTTCGTGGCCGAGGAACCGATGGCGCGCCGGCGCCGCGTGGCGCTCTGGCGCGTGCTCGAGGCGGAGCGCGGCGGCTGGGGGCCGTTCGCGCTCTTCCCCGAGGCGCCGCCGCCGATGCACCTCCCCGCCTTCGCCCCGCCGGAGCTCACCGCGGCGGACTATCGGCTCACCGGACTCTCCCTCGCCGGGCATCCGTTACGGCATCTCCGCGACCTGCTGCGCCCCAACGACGTCCGCACCGCGCGCGAGCTCCACGCGCTGGGCGACGGCGCGCGCGTCGCGCACGCCGGACTCGTCATCTGCCGGCAACGCCCCGGCACCGCGAAGGGCTTCACCTTCCTCACGCTCGAGGACGAGACGGGGACGATCAACGTGGTGGTGCGCCCGGCGGTCTACGAGCGCCAGCGCGACGTCATCGTGCGGAGCCCGATCCTCCTCGTGCGTGGCACGCTGCAGGTGGAGTCGAACGTCTGGAACATCCGCGCGGAGACCTTCGCGCCGCTCCAGGCGGGGGCGGGAGAGGAGGCCGTCCGGAGCCACGACTTCCGGTGAGCGGCACGCCGGTGGGTGCGGTCGTCACGTCGTGACGCGTTGGCGGCGCGACGCTTCCGCCTCACGCACCCACCTCGCACCTTACGCCTACGGTATCGCACGATTCATCGGGCCATCCGCGCCATCCGTCGCCGCCCCCTCACCCCTGTTATCCGCCGTGCATCTCGCCCTCTTCGGTGCCACGGGCCGCGTCGGCGGCCGCCTCCTCGAATACGCCCTCGCCGAGGGGCACACCGTGCGCGCGCTGGTGCGCGACCCGGCCAAGCTCGCGCCACGTGCGGGGCTCACCGTCCTCGCCGGCGACGTCCTCGACCCCGCCGCCGTGGCTGCGACGATCGCCGGCGCCGACGCGGTGCTCTCCGGCCTCGGTGGCGCGGGGCTCCAGGATCCCGGTGAGGCACAGTCGCAGGGGATGCGGAACATCGTCGCCGCGATGGCCGCGCACGGCGTCACGCGCGTGCTCGGCGTGGCGGGTGGCGGAATCCTCGACTCCCCCCACGGCGGGCTCCGCCACGACCAACCGACCTTCCCCGCGGTGTTCAAGGGCGTGAGCGATCGCCACAAGCAGGCCTGGCGCGCGATGGAGGCGAGCGGGCTCGAGTGGACGATGGTCTGCACCGGGGACATCCTGCCCGGCGAGCGGACCGGGATCTACCGCTGGCTCGACGACCAGCTCCCCGAGGGTGCCAATCGCATCTCGGTGGAGGACGTGGCGCACTTCCTGCTCGACGAGATGACGGCGCGGCGTCACGTGCGCCGGCGCGTGGGCCTCGGCTACTAGCGCCCGAGCTGCGCGCGGAGCCAGCGCCCCGTCTCGCGGACGGCGGCGAGATCGATCCCGGTGGGGCACCCCTCGGCCGCGAGTCGGTCGAGCACCGCTTCGGTCGCGACGTTCCCGGGCGCACCCGGTGCGAAGGGGCACCCGCCCACACCGCCCGTGCTCGCATCGAAGCTCCGCACCCCGAGGTCGAGGCAGGCGACGATATTGTCGAGGGCGCGCCCCCGCGTGTCGTGCAGATGGATGTTGACGTGCGAGACGGGCACGTCGGCGAGGACCGCGTCCAGCACCTCCTCCATCCCGTCGGGCGTGCCGACACCGATGGTGTCGGCGATCGAGATCTCATCCACGCCGAGTCGGTGGAACTCCCGGGCGAGCCACCGGACGGCCGTGGGAGCAATCTCCCCCTCGTACGGACACCCCCACGCGCAGGAGACGGTCCCGCGCACATGGATCCCGGCCGCGCGCGCCGCCGCGATCACCGGCGCATACCGCTCGACCGACTCCGCGATGCCGCAGCGGATGTTCTGCTGCGAGAAGGTCTCGCTCGCGGCACCGAAGACGACGATGCCATCAGCCTTCGCGGCGCGCGCCGCCTCGAAGCCGCGGCGGTTGGGGGTGAGCGCCGCATACCGCACGCCGGACGCGCGCGCGATGCGCGCCATCACCTCGGCGGCATCGGCGAGCTGAGGGATGGCGGTTGGCGAGACGAACGAGGTGACCTCGATGGTCCGAAAACCGGCCGCGCTGAGCCGATCGACGAGCGCGACCTTCGTCTCAACCGGAACCGGGGTCGGCTCGTTCTGTAGCCCGTCGCGGGGGGCGACGTCGACGACGGTGACGTGGTCGCTGGCGGACATCACTCGAACATAGGGCGGCGGGCGACCCCATGGCAGGGCGCGCACGAGGGGGAGAGATTGCGCCCCATGCTCGCGCCCGGCTTCACCACGCGCTTCGCGCCCGCCCCCACCGGCCACCTGCATCTCGGGCACGCGGTGAACGCGGTCTGGGTGTGGGGCATCGCGCGCGCCTACGGCGGCCGTGTGCTGCTGCGGATCGAGGACCACGACCGCGGGCGTTGCCGCCCCGCGTACGAGGCGTCGATCATCGACGACCTCGACTGGCTCGGGCTCGTCCCCGACGGGGCCAGCACCGCTGTGCTGCGCCGCGGCCCGCACGCGCAGCGGCAGAGTGACGATCCCACGCGCTATGCGGACCGACTCACCGCGCTCGAGGCGGACGGACTCGCGTATCCCTGCCGTTGCTCGCGGGCCGACGTGGAGCGCGCAGGCCCCGTCGCGGATGGCACGGAGCCGCGCTATCCCGGCACCTGCCGCACCGCGGGGGTGCCGCCTGACGAGACGCCGGCGCGCCGCGTGACGATCGCCGATGGCCTCGAGTCCTTCGACGACCTGCGGCTCGGCCCGCAGACGCAGCGGCCGGCCGTCGACGTGGGTGACGTGCTCGTGCGCGACCGCCACGGGCAGTTCACGTACCAGTTCGCGGTGACCGTCGACGACTTCGAGCAGCGGGTCGACCTCATCATCCGCGGCGAGGACCTGCTGGCTTCGACGGGACGCCAGTTCCGTCTGGCCCGGATGCTCGGACGGATGGAGATGCCGCGCGTGCTGCACCATCCGCTGGTGCATCATCCGGATGGTCGCAAGCTGAGCAAGTCAGCGGGCGACACCGGTATCCGCGAGCTGCGCGCCGCGGGCCGCACCGCCGCCGAGGTGCTCGGGATGGCCGCGCATCTGAGCGGCCGGCTCCCGGCACCGCAGCCGGTCGAGGCCCGGGCACTCGCCGACCTGTTCGGCTCCGACGGATGGGGCCAGATTCCCACCCCATGACGGGTCTTCTCTCGCTCACGCCGACGTGACACCGGCGCTCCTGGCGCTCCTCGCCTTCCTGGGTCTCCAGCTCGGGATCGGCATGTATCTCTCCAAGCGAATCGCCTCCGAGGCCGACTATCTGATCGGCGGGCGGTCGCTTGGCTACACGCTCACCACCTTCTCGCTCTTCGCCACCTGGTTCGGTGCCGAGACCGTCATCGGCTCGTCCACCACCATTTACGGTGAGGGCTTCTCGCTCGCCTCCCCCGAACCGTTCGGGTATGGGCTCTGCCTCGTGCTGATGGGCGCGCTGCTCGCGCGTCCGCTCTGGAACCGCGGGCTGACGACGCTCGCCGACCTGTATCGCCAGCGCTTCGGCACGGGGGTGGAACGGCTGGCCGCGGTGCTGCTCATCCCAAGTTCGGTCCTTTGGGCGGGAGCACAGATTCGCGCCTTCGGGCAGGTCCTCGCCACCGCGAGCCTCCTGACGCCCGAGACGGGGATCACGGTCGCCGCACTCTTCGTCGTGGCGTACACGATGTACGGCGGCCTCCTCGCCGACGCGGTGACCGATGTGCTGCAGGGCATCATTCTCGCCATCGGCCTGGTTGTCACGCTCTGGGCCGTCGTCGCGCGTGTCGGCGGTCCCGCCGAGGCCGTGCACCTCCTCGCGACGACCGATCGGGTGAACCTCACGCCCGCCGCGGCGGGGCCGGTCTGGCTCGCGGTGGAGGCCTGGGCGATCCCGGTGATCGGCTCGCTCACCGCGACCGAGATCGTCAGCCGCGTGATCGCCGCGCGCACGGCGACGGTCGCGCAGCGCTCCTCGCTCGCGGCGGGCGCGATGTACATGCTCGTCGGCAGCATCCCGGTGGTGATCGCGCTGCTCGCCGGCGCCCTCGTGACCGACCTCTCGAATCCGGAACAGCTGCTCCCGACCATCGCGCGCGACTCGCTTCCGCCGGTGCTCTTCGCCGTCTTCGCCGGCGGCCTCATCGCGGCGATCCTCTCGACGGTGGACTCCACGCTACTCGTCGCGTCGGGGCTCCTCTCGCACAACCTGATCGTGCCCCTCGCCAAGGTGCAGGATGAGGCGCTGAAGGTCCGGATCGCCCGGGCCGGTGTGGTGGGCTTCGGGGTGCTCGCGTGGTTCCTCGCGCTCAACAGCGACGGCGTCTTCGCGCTCGTGGAGCAGGCCTCCGCGCTCGGGAGCACCGGCGTGGTGGTGACCGTCGGCTTCGGGCTCTTCACCGGAGCGGGGAGTCCGCGCACCGCCGCCCTGACGCTCCTCACCGGGGTGACGAGCTATCTCGCCGCGACGGTGCTCGCGCACCCGACGCCCTTCCTCCTCTCGCTCGCCTGCGCCCTCGCCGCGTGGACCCTCGGATGGCTGGCCGACACCGTTCGGCGCTGATCGGCGCCGCGTTCCTGATGGCGACCTCGGCGATCGGGCCGGGGTTCCTCACGCAGACCGCCGTCTTCACCGAGCGGCTCGGCGCGAGCTTCGCCTTCGCGATCCTCGTGAGCGTGGTGATCGACCTCGCGGCACAACTGAACATCTGGCGCGTCCTGGTGGTGAGCGGACGTCGCGCCGGCGAGGTGGCGAACACCGTCACGCCGGGTCTCGGCACCGCGCTCGCGGTCCTGGTGGCGATCGGCGGCCTCGCCTTCAACGTGGGGAACGTCGCCGGTGCGGGGCTCGGGCTGGGCGTCGTGTTCGGCCTCCCCGTGGACGTCGGGGCGGTGCTGAGCGCCGCCGTGGCGGTCGGCCTCTTCCTGGTGAAGGAGGCGGGCCGCGCAATGGACCGATTCGCCGTCGGGCTCGGCTTCGTCCTCGTCGCGCTCACGCTGTACGTGGCCGTCGCGTCGACGCCACCCCTGGCGGAGGCCGCCCTACGGGCGGTGCGTCCCGTGCAGATCGACCTCCTCTCGATCGTCACCATCGTCGGCGGCACGGTCGGTGGGTACATCACCTTCTCGGGGGCGCATCGACTGGTGGAGGAAGGGCTGCACGGTGAGGCGGCGCTCCCCGCCGTCACCCGTTCCGCCGCGACCGCGATCGGCGTCGCCTCGTTGATGCGCGCAGTGCTCTTCCTCGCGGCACTCGGAGTCGTGCACCAGGGGTTGGCGCTCGATTCGTCCAATCCGCCGGCCTCGGTCTTCCGCCTCGCCACCGGCGAGGTGGGCTACCGTCTGTTCGGCATCGTGATGTGGAGCGCTGCGATCACCTCGGTGGTTGGCGCGGCGTACACCTCGGTGTCGTTCCTGCGCGACCTCCACCCGGTCCTCGAGCGGCACTGGACGCGCGTCGTCATCGGGTTCATCGCGAGCTCGGCGGCGATCTTCCTCATGGTCGGTCAGCCGGTGCGCATCCTCGTCCTCGTCGGCGCGCTCAACGGACTCATCCTTCCGATCGGCCTCGCCGCGATGCTCATCGCCGCACACCGCCCCGCCGTGGTCGGGGCCTACCGGCATCCGCGGGCGCTCACGGCGCTCGGCGTGGTCGTCGCGCTGGCGATGGCGGCGGCGAGCGCCTACGTGTTGCAGCGCGACCTGCCACGCTTCCTCGGCGCGAGCTGAGCTCGCGCGTCCGCCTACGGCGCCTCGATCACGAGGACACCGGTGCGTCCGGCGAACTCGTCGAGGCGCACCGTGAGACCCGGCGGCACGACCCAGTCGCCCCCATCGCGTCGCACGACGAGTTCATGCGTGCCGACCGGGATCATCAGATCCACCGCGAACCATCCATCCCCTTCGGAGAGGAAGGCGACCGGGGCCCACGCGGTCATCGACCCCTGCAGTTCGACGCGCGTCGCACCGACCGCGCGCACACGGAGCCGGTGGCGTCCGTCGTCGAGTGCACGGACCACGAGCGTCGAGATCCCAGTCGCTAACGCTGGGGACGCCGCCGCACCCAGAGGGCGCACCTCCGTCGGGCGCGCGGGCGTGAAGCGAAGGCTCACCGAGGTGAAGTGCCCGGCGGGAAATCCCTGCAGCAGGTCGAGCGGGTAAGAGCCCACCGCCGCCACGAGCGCCACGCGGTCGGAGAATCGCCACGCGCCGCTCACACTCCGCCAGCGTCCCGGATCATCGATCCCCGTCACACGCGCCGTGCCGCTGCGCCATCCCGCGGTGCCCTCCACGGTCAGCCGTGAACGATCCCAACGCGCGACGAGCTCGGTATCCGTGAACCGAACCGAATCACCGGCCGCGGTCGGGAGCCGCGTGAGCGTCAGGTCGATTGCGCCGAGGGTGAGCCACGCCCCGAGGTCCTGCAAGCGCGTGGTACTCGACGTCGAGCCGTCAGCGACGAGCCCGCGACCCGCGCCGACCCAGAGTCCGGCACGGGTGCCGCGCCACTGCACCCGCCCCGTGAGGCGCGACTGGCGCGTGACCGCGCCATCGGACCGACTGCCTCCCGCGAGGAGCGCGACATCCACCGCGAGTGGGGCATCGAAAGAGGACGTGAGCGCGGCGGCTACTACCCCCTGGGCCGCGGTCGAGGCGAGCACCCCGGTCGCCGTGAGGGATCCGTGCGAGGAGAGGAGGCTGACCGTCGGCGTGAGGCTCAGCATCGTCACCTCGAGCGCCTGTGCGTACCGCACGGAGGCGGCGCCGATCCCGAGACTCGTATGCAGCCACTGCGCGGGCAGGGTGACCGGCGTCGCGACGATGCCGACGATGGCGCTGAGCGCCACGGGCCACGCGCTCCACGGCAAGACGACGCCGGGAACACGCATCCGCGCATTCCCGGCGAGTCGTGCGTGCGTCTGCCGACGCCGCATCCACCAACTCCTCATCGAGGCATCAGCGGTGTTACGGGCGGCGTCGCCCCACGAGCCCGCCACCGCCGGCGCGCGGGGAGGTCGTGGCGCCCCCGTTCTGTGGGACGCCCGGGCCGCGCACCCCCGGCATCCCCTGGCCCGAACCAGGCCCCATCCCGGGGCGCCGTGCGCCGGCGGGCCCGCCATCACGCATCCCGCCGCGCGCGCCCATCGATCCAGGCGCGCCCCGGCGGCCGTCGAATTCCGCGTCGGGCATCCGCTCGAGTTCCGCGTCGGTCGCCCGCGACTGGAGCCGGTCGCGCACCCGAGCGATCGCCTCGTCGGACGGCAGACCGCGGTCCATCAGACTGCCGACGACGAAGAGCGGTACAGCGAGCGACCGTCCGGACGGCGCCGACTTCGCGAGCGCGCTGACGGCCGCACCGTCCACGCCCATCCGCATCGCCTCAGCGGCGGCATCAATCTCATCACCGCCGGGGCGCAGCCCACTGCGCGCGCCAAGCAGCGCGGACTGTGCGCGATCCATCCGCAGCGCGTGCTCCGCCACCGAGCGTTCGATCTGCTCAGGCGTCACGCCGCGGGCGGCGTACTTGAGTGCCCGGTTCTCGAGCGCCTGCGCCGGCAACCCACGCTCGCGCGCCGCCGTGACCGTCGCGAGAACGCGATCGGCCACGTCAGCGGGCAGGACCTCACGCAACCGCGCCACCGGATCCCGACCCGGCGCCTGGGCGGACACGCCCGTCCCCGAGAGGACGGGCGCGCCGAGCGCGAGCAGGAGAAGGAGCGTCGAGGTGCGCATCATCACAGGCCGAATCCGGTCACGCCGTGATCAGCCGTTCCCGCCCGGCGGGGGCGGCGGCGGACGATGACCGCGACCGATCGGGCCGAGCCCGCGCGGCATCGGCGGACGATTGGCCTCAAGCCAGGCGCGCTGCGCCGGCGTGAAGACCGCACGGATCGCGGTGTGCAGCGCCTCGACGGCGGGCTTGAGCGCGTCACGGATCGGGCGAGCCGTCGCGAGGATCGCGTGGACCTCGTCGCGCGTCTTCCCCGCCTGACGGGCCGCCTTGGCCTCGTCGAAGATCGCCTTGAGCTGCGCGAGCGACTCCGCGTTCGCGGTCTTGAAGGCCGCCTTGAGGACGTCAATCGAATCCTTCTGGGCCTGCGTGAGCGCGAGCGAATCCGGGAGCGGAGCGCGACCCGAGCGGCCGTCCGTGGCATGCCGCGGCGACTGCGGTCCGAGGGTCCCCTCGAGCGACGCGCCCGACTCGCCGAACATCACCAGGGCGTAGTCCTCGGCGAGGGCGACCTCGTTGCTCCCGGTCGGAAGCATGTCGCACGCCCCGAGCAGCAGCGTCGCCGCGAGGACGGGGATAGTACGAGTCAGACGATGGCTTCGGAACATCGAACGCTCCAGCTGATGGTGACGACGCCGGCACGCGGAAGGCCGACGTTCTGAAAGGTAGACTCGAGGATGCGACCCTGCGGTCACATCACCCGCTGGGACCCCACGTGCAGCACGGAATGCTCCCCACCGAACTCGTCGCGCGCGGCCGGGAGCGACGGGTCGGCGATCCAGCGTTCGCCGTCGACGACGAACGCGTACTCGTAGCGCCCTGCGGTGAGCGGGAGCGCGACGCTCCAGACGCCACCCGAGGGCGCCGGCGTCAGTGCCTCAGACTGCCAGCCATTGAAGTCGCCCGCGAGCGCGACCTGCGTGGCCTCGGGATTGACCAGCACGAACCGGACGAGGTGCACCGTGTCCGGCGCCGCCGCAACGGCCACGCCACGGGCGGGCGCGAGCACCCGCGAGGCTCCGAAGCCGCCCAGCACGACCAGCCCGGCGAAGCCCGCGGCCATCGCCAGCGCACCGATCGGCGACACGGTGACGGTAAGCGACCGTCGCCACCACGGGAGCAGACGCGCGGGCCGTGGGGTGGCCGCGAGCGTGGCCAGCAGGCGCGCCTCGGCACCCGACGGCAGCGGCTCCGCCGCGCGGAGCGCGGCACCGAGCCGTGCCCCGAACGCCTCGTCACTCATCTGGGGGATCTGCTCATCCATCGTCTCGGCTCTCCAGCTGCTCCCGCAGCTGCTCACAGGCTCGCTTCACACGCATCTTGAGCGCCGACACGCCGGCACCGGTCAGCTGCGCCATCTCCTCATAGCTCAGCTCCTCCATGTGCTTGAGGAGGAACGCCTCCCGCAGGTCGGGGGTGAGCGTGCCGAGCGCCCGCTCGATCCGCCCGAGCTCCGGCCCCTCGGGGTCCATCGTGGGCGTCGGTGACTCCGCCGCCGCCAGCACCGCCTCGTCCGTCACGAACCACCGCGACCGCCGACCGCGGGTCGCCAACAACGTCCGGCACTCGTTCATCACGATCTGCCGCACCCACGCCGCGAACCGCTCCCGCTCCCGGCACTGCGCGAGGCTCCGATACGCCCGCACGAAGGCGGACTGCACCACGTCGTCCGCGTCGTCCCGGTCCCCGCACATCCGAACCGCATACCGGAACATCGCCGCCTGATGGCGACGCACCAGCACCCCGAAGGACTCGGCATCGCCATCCAGGACCGCGAGGACCAAGGTGCCGTCGGAGCGTACCGTCATCTATCGGGGAAGACTTGGGGATCCAGGCGTGGGGTCACATCCCCGGCTCGTCCACCCGCCGGATGGCCACGCTCTGGCGGGGGAAGGCCAGCGTGGACCCGGATGACTCGATGCAGCGGAGGATCCCGAGCAGCAGGGCCTCACGGACCCGCTTGAACTCCTCGGCCTCGGTGGTGCGCACCCAGCAGACCGCCTCGAGATCGATCGACGATTCGCCGAGCGCCACCACGTGGACGCTGACGAGGTCGGCCCAGACGCGCGGGTCCGCGCGGAGCAGCGCGTCGACCGCGTCGCGCACTCGGTGGACGGTGTCGGCGGGCGTCCCGTGCTCCAGGCCGAACTTCGCCCGGAAGCGGAACCGGTCACGCGGTCCGAGGTTCTCGGTCCGCATGTCGGCGAGCCGCCCGTTGGGTAGGCTGACGATGGTGCGGTCCGGGGTGCGCAGGCGCGTCGATCGCAGGCCGATCGCCTCCACCTCACCCTCCACGCCCTCGACGATGATGGTGTCACCGACGCGGAAGGGCTGGTCGATCCCGATCGCCACCGACCCGAAGAAATGCTCGAGGGTCTTCTGGGCCGCGAAGGCGATCGCGATACCGCCGATGCCAAGCCCGGCGACGAGCGTGGTGACCTGGTAGCCGAAGCTCGCGAGGACCGCGAGCACGCCGGAGACGAGGACGAGGAGGCGGCCGATGCGGGCGGCGAGGGGGACGAGGGAACGGGCGGCAGGATGCTGGGCACCCCACCGGCTCGCCGGGAGCGCCGCTTGGGCGACGGCGATCGCCCGCCAGAGCGTCCAGAAGACGGCGACGATCGCCACCGCCTGCTGCAGATCGCCGGCGACGCGCTCGACGGGCTTGTCGGTCCGCATCCACTCGAGGGCGAGCCGCGAGGCGCCCGCGCTGAGGAGAAGGGCGAGCGGCCACCGGACCGCGGCGACGAGATGGGCGTCGGGGACGGGGTCAGGACCCGGCACCAGCCGGCGCACCAGGCGATGCAGCAGCCGCTGGACCGGGATGGCCAGCAGGAACCCTACGACCGCGGCGACGGGGACGAGGAGGAGGAGGGCGCTGGGCCAGTCGAGGCGCATGCCGCAACCTCGGGGGGCCGGGGACGCGCCGCAAGCGGCCATGCGGCGCACGCGGCCCCCACGCGGCGCCCACGCAGCGCCCACGCAGCGCCCACGCGAGCGACCCGATGCCTCGGCGCGTGCGGGTGCCCACCGATAACTTGCAGGTATCCACCGGCACCGTACGACCTCTCGCCCTCCGCCGCGCCCCACGCTCCGATGACCGCCCCGATCACCGCCACAGGCCCGACCGCGCCACATCTCGCGGACCCCGATCACCACCCGTCCTTCACACGCGGGATGTTCCTCGGGGAGATCCGCGAGGAGCTGGTCTTCCCGTTCCCCGAGCCGACGGCCGAGGAGCGCGAGTCGCTCACCGCGATCCTCGACAGCTTCCGGAGCTGGGCCGACGACACGGTGGACTCGGCGCGGATCGATCACGACGGGCGCTTCCCCGACGCAGTGCGCCAGGGGATGGCGGAGCTCGGCCTGATGGGACTGAACATCCCCGAGGCGTACGGCGGCTTCGGCGCGTCGACGCTCGTCTTCAGCCGCGTCTTCGGCGAGATCGGCGCGCGCGACGCCGCGCTCGCCGTCTACTTCGGCGCACATCAGAGCATCGGGATCAAGGGCATCATCCTCTTCGGCACCGAGGCGCAGAAGCAGCAGTGGCTCCCGCGGTGCGCCAGCGGGGAGCTGATCGGCGCGTTCTGTCTGACCGAACCGGGTTCCGGCTCAGACGCGCAGGCGATGCGCACGATGGCCGTCCCCAGCGCGGACGGCACCCACTACGCGCTCGACGGGACCAAGATCTGGATCTCCAACGCCGGCTACGCGGGCGTGCTGACCGTCTTCGCGAAGGTCCCCGTCGTCATCGATGGCAAGCCGAAGCAGCGCGTGACGGCGTTCATCGTCGACGCGAAGTCCCCCGGCATCTCCCTCGGCAAGGTCGAGGAGAAGATGGGGATTAAGGGGAGCGACACCCGCTCGATCACCTTCGAGGGAGTGCGGGTGCCGGTCGAGAACCGACTCGGCGAGGTGGGCGACGGCTTCCACATCGCGCTCGAAATCCTCAACTCCGGCCGCCTCGGCCTCGCCGCGGGATCCTCGCGCGGCACGCGCGAGATCATGAACATGGCGATCGCGCACGCGCGGCAGCGCGAGCAGTTCGGGCGACCGATCGGGCAGTTCGAGATGATCCAGCGCAAGATTGCGGCCGCGGCGGCCGACTGCTACGCGAGCGATGCCGGATGGATGCTCTGCGCGGCGATGGTCGACCGCGGTGGCGTCGACTTCTCGCTCGAGACGGCGGCGTGCAAGATCTACGCCTCGGAGCTCGTTTTCCGTACGGCGAGCGAGGCGATGCAGATTGCCGGCGGCATCGGCTACTCCAAGGAGTACCGCTATGAGCAGGCGCTCCGCGATGCGCGCATCAACATGATCTTCGAGGGCACCAACGAGGTGCTCCGCGCCTTGATCGCGCTGATGGGACTCCAACAGCCGGGCGAGGAGCTACGCGCCGTCGGCAAGGCGTTCAAGGACCCCCTGCACTCGCTCGGGGCGATCTCGAGCTATCTGACCGGCCGCGTGAAGCGCACCCTCGTGAAGCCGAGCTTCACCAAGGTGCACCCCACCCTCGCCGACGAGGCGGAGCTGGTGGCCGAGAACATCCACGGCCTCGCGCTCGCGGTGGAGAAGGCGCTCATCGAACACGGGAAGGGGATCATCGAGCGCCAGCTGCTCCAGGAGCGGATGGCGAACGCCGCGATCGACTGCTACCTCGCGACGGCGGTCCTCTCGCGCGCGACCACCGCGATCGCCCGGCACGGCGAGTCCGGTGCGGCAGCGGACCTCGAAGCCGCCCGCCTCTTCATTCCCACGGCGATGCGACGCGCGCGACGCGCGATCCGCGCCCTCGAGCGGAACCCCGACGCGACCATCCGGGCTGTGGCGGAGCGCGCGCTGACGACCGGCGACCTCACCGTCCCGACCCCCACCGACACATGAGCATCCTCTCGATGTCGGGCGTCGGGATTTCCTTCGGCGCCACGGAACTCCTCAAAGACATCACCTTCACCGTGGGTGAGGGTGACCGCTGGGGCATCATCGGCCGGAACGGCGCGGGAAAATCGTCGCTCTTCAAGGTGATCACCGGGGACCTGACCGCGACCGCGGGCAGCGTGGCCCGGAAGCCGGGGCTGCGGCACGCGCTCCTCGACCAGCATCGCGCCTTCGAGGGCGCGACCACCGTGTGGCAAGCCGCGGCGGCCGCGTGGCGCGAGGTGATCGCACTCGAGCAGTCGATCGCCGACCAGGCGATCCAGCTCGGGGAGATGGGCGAGCAGGTCACCGACGAGTTCCTCGAGCGCTTCGGCCGGGATCAGGAGCGCTTCGCCGACCTCGGCGGCTACGTCTATCACGCGCGGGTCGACGCGGTGCTCCAAGGCCTCGGCTTCGACGCCGAAGAGTCGAAGACGCGCCCGGTGGCCTCCCTCTCGGGGGGTGAGCGCGGGCGCGTGGGCCTCGCCGCGCAGCTCATCGCGCCGGCGGACCTGCTGATGCTCGACGAGCCGACCAACCACCTCGACCTCGACACGACCACCTGGCTGCAGGACTGGCTGCGCGAGTGCGACGAGACGATCCTCGTCGTCTCGCACGACCGCGCCTTCCTCGATGCGGTCTGCTCCCACGTGCTCCACATCGAGGGGCGCAGCGGCGAGTGGTACAAGGGGAACTATTCGCAGTTCGTGCCACAGCGTGCCGAACGGCGGCTCACCCGCGAACGTGAACTGCAGAAGCAGATCGCCTACGTGAAGAAGGAGGAGGAGTACATCCGCCGGAACCTCGCGGGCGTGAACTCCTTCCAGGCCAAGGGAAAGCGCAAGCGTCTGGAGCGGCTCCCCCGGCTCGCCCCGCCGCCAGGGGATCCGGCCGCGATGTCACTGCGCTTCGAGCCCGCCGAGCGCGGCGGTGATCAGGTCATCGCCGTGAAGGACCTGCGCGTCGAGGTCCCCGACCGCGTGCTCGTGGAGGACTTCACGGCCGTGCTCCGTCGGAACGACTTCGTCGCGCTCGTCGGGCCGAACGGTGCGGGCAAGTCGTCGTTCATCACCACGCTCTTCGGCGAGCGGGCCCCCGCGGCGGGCGAGGCGCGCATCGGGAGCTCGATCACCCCCGCCTGGTTCCGCCAGGACCTCGCCGACCTTCCGCTCCGCAAGTCGCTGATGGACGCGATCCTCGACCAGCGGCCCCTCTGGAGCCGCGGGGCCGTGCAGAACCACCTCGGCGCCTTCGGCTTCAGCGGCGACGAGGTCTTCCGCGAGATCGGCACGCTCAGCGGCGGCGAGCGCGCGCGAATGGCGATGGCGCTCATCACGCTCTCGCACGCCAATCTCCTCGTCCTCGACGAACCCACGAACCACCTCGACGTCGAGAACATCGAGGCGCTCGAGGATGCGCTCGACGAGTACGAGGGCACGGTGCTCCTGGTGAGCCACGACCGCGCCTTCCTGCGCGAGGTCGCCACGCGCGTCTGGTGGTTCGACGGCACGCGCCTCCGTGACTACGACGGCCCCTTCATCGAATGGGAGGCGGACCGCGCCGCACGGGTCGCCGCCGCGGCAAAGGCCGACGCCGAAGCCGCCGACGCCCGACGCGCCGCGGAGAAGGTGCGCGCGAAGCGGAACGAAGCGTCGCAGGAGGACGACCACGCCACCCGGCGCGCACGCAAG
>Ga0078894_10001186_pt1 | contig 19153 bp, 22 predicted proteins | sample LauGreSu1BDMLBSD_2_FD_67506 | JGI IMG/M metagenome (GOLD analysis project Ga0078894, IMG submission 67506) | Freshwater lake microbial communities from Lake Michigan, USA - Su13.BD.MLB.SD (version 4) (version 4) | ecosystem: Environmental > Aquatic > Freshwater > Lake | place: Lake Michigan... | reverse complement strand
TATTTGGTCTTTCAACTCCTGGGGTTTACCGCAATCCCGATCACTCGAGAAGGCCGTGAGCTCTTACCTCACGTTTTCACCTTTTCCCCGAAGGGTAGTTTATTTTCTGTGGCACTTTCCGTCTTCCGGATAAACCGAAATCCTTCCTGTTAGGAAGCAGGATGCTCTGTGTTGCCCGGACTTTCCTCCCCGACATTCGGGGCGATAGAACGGCTTGCAAACACAAAGGTACTGCTTTTTAGGTTCTTATTTGCAGTATTTAAGATCTTGATTAACTGCTTCAGCATCGTGTAGACCCTGCTGGTTCCCAAAACTATTGGTGATGTAGGTGATGATTTGGGCAATTTCAATATCACTAAGCTTGGCTTGTGCCGGCATTTCACCTTCATACACCTGACCATTAATTTCGATTTTGCCTTTTAACCCATTTTTGATGATGCAGGCCAGCTGATTTTTATTTTTCTTAAGATAAATGCTATCTGTTAACGGTGGATATAGCATGGCCAAGCCTTTTCCGTCGTTGCCATGGCAATTTTGGCAATTGCTTTCGTACAATTGCTTTCCAGTGGTATAATAGCGTATGTAGTTCAACTCCGCTTCGCTTTGACAGGATGAGTTGCCAACAATGCATGCGACGAATAGGAGTATGAACAAGGTGCTACTTTTCATCTTCTTTGAGCAGAATGTCCATGTCTTGCAATAAGTGCTCTACTTGTGCTGCATCGGTACCATCATAAGCGCCTCTAATGTGTCTTTGTTTGTCAATTAAAACAAACCAGCCCTGATGTACCAATCCTTGAGGGTCGGCCTTGTCTTCATATGCTGCTACTAAATAGCTTTTAGCTGCAAAAGAGTAAATCGAATCTTTTGATCCGTGTACAAATTGCCATTGGTTGCCCGATATGCCCAATTTGTTAGCGTAGCTTTTTAAACGATACGGCAAATCGTATTTGATATCTATGGTGTGTGATAAAATACCTACCTGTGGATTGCCCTTGTATTTATCGTAAACCTTAAGCATGTTTCGGTGCATTTTAGGGCAAATGGTGTTGCAGGAGGTAAAAAAGAAATCGGCCACATAAATTTTACCGGCAAAGTTCTTTTCACTCACTGGTAAACTATCTTGGTTTAGAAATTGAAAGGGTGGAATCTGTTGATAAACAGTATCGGTAATAGCTTTACCATTCACTATCTTTTCAACCAGTTCTTTTTCTCCCAAGTAGGGTAGTTTATCGTGCTTATGGCTACATGAGGCAGTTATTAAAGCAACAAGAGCTATAAAAAGTTGATTTTTCATATTAGCCCAATAATTCTTTTTTGGTAGCATCTAATATTTCAAATGCTTCAGTAGAGGTTGGTGCCTCGGCATAAACTCTCAACACGGGCTCGGTGCCAGAAGGTCTTACCATAACCCACGAATCATCTGAGAGATGAAACTTAAAGCCATCGATGTCTTCAGTTTTAGCGATTTTAAATGCTCCAAAGTTTTTATAAACACTTGTTTTGCAATTATTTATTATCTCTTGCTTTAAGTTTTCAGTTAGGTGAAGATCGTAGCGTTCAAATGCGAACGAGCCAACTAGGCCATAAATCTCATCTATTAATTCGGTAAGTGATTTACCCGTTTTAGCCATGAACTCCCAAATGGTTAAACCCATCCAGATGCCATCACGTTCCGGTATGTGTCCGGCTACGGCAATACCCCCAGATTCTTCACCTCCAGTTAAGAACGGTTTACCCGAATTTACCATCAAATCGCAAATGTATTTGAACCCAATTTTAGTTACGGTATTGTTGATTCCGTACAGATCGCAGAGTTTTTGAATTTTCAAAGTACAAGAGAAAGTGGTGTAAACTTCACCTTGTAATTTTTTAACCTGACTCATGTAATGAATCAAAAGCAATAATATGTGATGCGAATCAACAAAATTTCCGTTTTCATCGTATAAACCGATACGGTCTGCATCTCCATCGGTTGCTAAACCTGAAGCAATTTCGCCTTCCGAAAGCTTAATGAGGTCTGAAAATTCGGTTAAGTTTCGGTGAATAGGTTCAGGAGCCTGTCCATCAAAACCTGGATTATGGTCGCAATGCAAGAAAGTACAGTCTGGCAAAATTCTACGCATTACATTTTGGCCGGCACCATACATGGCATCGTAAGCCCAATTCATGCCGCAATTGCGAATCGCATCCATGTCAAAGTTGGCCTCAATGTGATCGCAATACATGCTTTCCAGATCTACATATTCAATAAATCCATCTTTAGCGTACTCTTCGAGGGATTTTAAATTTAAGCTTACAGTATCCGGAATCAGACTTTCTACTTCGTCGATCATTGCTGGGGTAGCCGGTCCACCGTAACTTGCTTTAATTTTATAACCATTGTAAGTTGCAGGATTGTGTGAAGCAGTTAAAATAATACCTGCATCGGCCTGTAGTTTCACGGTTCCCAAAGAAACCATTGGCGTAGAAACGAAGTCGTTGTTTGCACGAAAAACCTTAATTCCTTGCGATGCCAATACCGCAGTAGTAGTATCTGCAAATAATTTCCCGGCAAATCGGCAATCGTTACCTACAACGGCACTTGGTTCCTGATAATACTTTCTTAACCATTGTGCTGTAGCGTAAGCAACTCTTTTTACATTCTCTACAGTAAAATCTTCAGCAATAATCGCTCTCCATCCATCTGTACCGAATTTAATTTTGTTTTTCATATGATTTAGACTGTTTTTCTCTATTTTTAATCCCTCAATTCGCAAGTATAGAAATCATTTGCTGCAATTAAAAATTTAGATGAAATGATGAAGGTTCTGAAATTTGGTGGCACCTCGGTTGGTAGTCCGGAACGCATGAAAAATCTTCTGCGTATCATTCGTCCGGGAGAGCCCCAAATCGTGGTTTTGTCTGCGGTAGCTGGTACAACCAATCGCTTGGTTGAAATTGCTGCTTTATTTTCAGATGGAAATAAACAAGGTTCATTAGCCAGCCTGGAAAACCTTCGTCACGAATACAAGCAGTTTGTTGATGAATTGTTCACTACTCCAGCTGGCAAAGAACATGGAAAACAAACCTTAATTTACCATTTCGGATTAATTGAGTCTTTAGCTAATGATTTGTTTACACCCAAAGAGGAAAAAATTGTTTTAGCTCAAGGCGAATTACTTTCTACGACACTTTACCATTATTATTTACAAGAAATTGGTGTTTCTTCGGTGTTGCTTCCTGCTTTGGATTTTATGAAGGTGGATGAAGACCATGAACCGATGGTCGATTTCATTACTGAGCATATAAAACCCCTGCTAGCTGCACATCCCGATGAAAATCTTTTTATAACTCAGGGTTATATCTGTAGGAACTCCTATGGTGAAATAGATAATTTACGCAGGGGCGGAAGTGATTACACCGCTTCCTTAATCGGTGCAGCCATCCGTTCGCCAGAAGTTCAAATATGGACGGACATTGATGGGATGCACAATAACGACCCTCGAATTGTTAAGGGAACTAAACCGATTGCACAGCTATCATTTGATGAAGCCGCAGAGTTGGCCTATTTCGGAGCCAAGATTTTGCATCCTCAAAGTGTTTTTCCGGCTCAGAAATACAAAATACCGGTACGTTTATTGAATACCATGGAGCCCGATGCTCCTGGAACTTTAATTAGTTCAGTCAGTGAGCCCGGTAAAATCAAATCCATTGCTGCAAAAGATGGCATTACGGCTATTAAGATTCAGTCAAGTAGGATGTTATTGGCCTATGGTTTTTTACGTCGGGTTTTTGAAGTTTTTGAGCGTTACAAAACGCCAATCGATATGATTACGACTTCAGAGGTTGCCGTTTCGCTAACCATTGATGATACCCGCCATCTGGACGATATTTTAAAAGAATTGACTCATTTTGGTACGGTAGAAGTAGACAAAGACCAAACCATAGTTTGTGTGGTGGGTGATTTTGGTGCCGAAAAACATGGCTTTGCTTCCAGGGTTTTTGAAGCATTGAAACATATTCCCATACGAATGATTTCCTACGGTGGGAGCAGTTACAATATTTCCTTGTTAGTGAAAACCTCTGATAAAGTGGAGGCATTACGTTCATTACATAACCGTTTGTTTGAATAGTAATGAACATGTTCTCTCCACAAGTCATCAGCTCATTTGAGCATCAGGAAACACCTTTCTATTACTACGATTTGGGTTTGTTACAGCAAACCCTAAACGCTTGCAAACAAGCTTCCGATCGTTTCGGATTCAAAATACATTATGCACTCAAAGCCAATTTTAATGAACCAATTTTGAAATCTATAGCTAAAGTTGGTTTTGGTGCAGACTGTGTGAGTGGTAATGAAGTTGCAAAAGCGCTAGAAGTTGGATTTAGTGCCAAAGATGTTGTTTTTGCCGGTGTGGGTAAGTCTGATCGTGAAATTAGCTCGGCACTGAAACAGGATATTTTCTGTTTCAATGTAGAATCTGTGGAAGAGTTAGGTATTATCAACGATTTGGCTCAAAAGCAAAGTAAAATTGCCCGTATTGCTATCCGCATTAACCCAAATGTTGATGCCAAAACGCATCAGTACATCACCACCGGCTTAGAAGAAAACAAGTTTGGAATCAATACCTGGGAGTTGAACGATTGTATCCAGGTGTTGAAATCTTCAGAAAACATTCAATTAATTGGTATCCATTTCCATGTAGGTTCTCAGGTTAAAGATTTGGATGTTTTCAAAAGCTTATGCTTAAAAGTTAATGAATTCAATAACTGGTTTGCAGCTAGGGGCTTTGATTTGCAGGTATTGAATGTGGGAGGTGGTTTAGGCGTTGATTACTACCAACCAGATCAGCATGCTATAGTTGATTTTGAATCGTATTTTCAGGTTTTTGATCAATTTTTGGAGAAGAAAAGAGGTCAGGAAGTCCATTTTGAATTGGGAAGATCATTAGTTGCCTCCTGTGGAAGTTTGATTAGTCGAGTCTTGTATATCAAAAAAGGCTTAAAAAAGAATTTCATGATTTTGGACGCAGGAATGACCGAATTGATGCGTCCGGCTTTGTATCAGGCATACCATAAAATTGAGAATCTTTCATCTAAATCCCCGATTGTCAAATACGATGTAGTGGGGCCAATTTGCGAAAGTACAGACAGCTTCGGCAAAGAAGTGGAATTGCCCGAGTCAAACAGGGGAGATTTGATCGCGATTAGAACTGCAGGAGCTTACGGCGAAGTAATGGCTTCACGGTATAATCTTCGGGAACCGGTTAGAGCGGTTTATAAAAAGGATTAAGCGAAAGCATTCAAGCCCGTAATATCCATACCGGTAATCAGTAAATGGATATCGTGAGTTCCTTCATACGTAACTACCGACTCTAGGTTCATCATGTGTCGCATTACCGGGAATTCGCCGGTAATACCCATGCCACCCAACATTTGACGAGCTTCTCTGGCAATTTTCAAAGCAGTTTCAACACTGTTTCTCTTCGCCATTGAAATTTGAGCGGGGGTAGCTCTGTTTTCATTTTTCAATACACCCAATCTCCAGTTTAATAATTGACCTTTCGTGATCTCAGTGATCATTTCGGCTAATTTTTTTTGCTGAAGTTGGAATCCACCGATAGGGCGACCAAACTGGATGCGTTCTTTTGAATAACGCAAAGCTGTATCGTAACAGTCCATGGCAGCACCTAAGGCACCCCATGCAATACCGTAACGTGCTTGATTTAAACAGCTTAAAGGACCCTTAATACCTTTAATATTGGGTAAAATATTTTCTTTGGGAACTTTAACGTTATCAAAAACCAATTCACCGGTTGCTGATGCTCTCAAGCTCCATTTATTATGCGTCTCAGGAGTAGAAAATCCCTCCATGCCTCTTTCTACTATTAATCCATGAATATCGCCCTGCTCATTTTTTGCCCAAACCACAGCAATATCTGCAAATGGAGAGTTCGAGATCCATAATTTAGCACCATTCAGAATTACGTAGTCTCCGGCATCCTTGAAATTGGTTACCATGCCGCCAGGATTAGAACCAAAATCAGGTTCAGTTAGCCCAAAACATCCCATCATTTCACCTGTAGCCAATTTTGGCAAGTATTTTCTACGTTGCTCTTCAGATCCGAAGGCAAAAATAGGGTACATAACCAATGAACCCTGAACGGAAGCGGTTGAGCGTATGCCAGAGTCGCCACGTTCAATTTCTTGCATCATCAAACCATACGAAATATAATCTAAGCCAGCACCGCCATATTCAACCGGAATGGTTGGACCGAATACACCTACTTCTCCTAATCCTTTGATCAAGTGTTTAGGAAACTCTGCTCTTTGCGCATAATCCTCGATTATTGGACTCACTTCTTTTTTTACCCAATCGCGAACACTATCTCTTACCAAGCGATGTTCTTCGCTTAACAATTCATCTACTAAATAATAGTCAGGAGCTTCGTAAAGATCTTTCTTCTGTGATACGTGGTGCTTTTGTTCAGACATAAACTGTGTGATATTTCTCCAAAATTAGTAAAATCAATAGGTCTGTTGTTTAAAATTTTAAAGTATTTTGTCATCAATGCGCTATTTTTGTTTTTATGGGATTTATTCGTCGTCAGGTCGCACTTCAGGATGTTAGATTTTATGCTTATCATGGATTTTATCCGGAAGAACAAGTGATCGGTGCTGTATTTTATGTAGATGTAGAGACCGAGTTTGAACAAGCGGATTCTAGTGAGGATGAATTGGGTAATACAATTAATTACGAAGAGTTATTCAATATCGTGCAAACCGAAATGAAAAATACCTCTAAACTGATTGAATCAGTCGCCGAACGTATTCTGTCTTCCATATTGAATAGATTTACCGAATTGCACGGTGTTCGGGTTTGCATCCGAAAAATGAATCCACCTTTAAACGGGGAAGTAGGCAATTCTCAAATAACGCTAAGCTGGACCCGATGAATACGTCTTTTAATCCGATTAATTCAGAAATTTTGGCTCAAATCAAGGCTATTGTGGGCGAACAGGCTGTCTTGGTTGAACGTGAACACACTGCCAGCTATGCACAAGATGAGACGGAGGATTTGGAATTTTTCCCAGAAGTGGTCGTAAAACCCGAAACGGCAGATCAGATTTCGAACTTGTTGAAATTGTGTAATCAGCACCGTATTCCGGTTACGCCAAGAGGGGCTGGAACCGGGTTAAGTGGTGGAGCTTTGCCAGTACATGGCGGCTTGCTGATTTCGATGGAAAAATTCAATCAAATTATCCAGATTGATGAAGATAATCTGCAAGCAAGAGTGCAGCCGGGAGTTATTACAGAGGTTTTTATGGATGCGGTGGCAGCTAAAGGCTTGTATTATCCGGTTGATCCGTCGAGTAAAGGCTCTTGCTTATTAGGAGGTAATGTGGCGCATGGAAGCGGTGGCCCCAGAGTGGTTAAATACGGCACAATTCGTGAATATATTCTGAATCTGGAAGTTGTTTTGCCTACCGGCGAAATTATTTGGACAGGAGCAGATACCTTAAAATATGCTTCTGGTTACAACCTAACGCAATTGATGATTGGCTCGGAAGGAACGCTGGGAATCGTTACTCAGCTAGTCGTGAAACTCATTCCTAAACCAACTCAAGATTTGTTAATGCTGGCCTCATTCCCATCCAATGAACAGGCTTGTGCCGCTGTTTCAGCTATTTTTAAAGCAGGAATTGTGCCGTCTGCAGTTGAATTTATGGAACGAAAAGGGGTAGAATGGGTCATTGAGAATGATCATATTGCTTTTGACTTGAAGGACGATGTTGCTGCGTTTTTGCTTATCGAGGTTGATGGACACGATTTAGATGTCCTGTTTACCGACTGTGAGAAAATTAATCAGGTCCTGGAAGATTTTCAATGTTCAGAGGTGTTATTTGCCGACTCGTCTGCACAGAAAGAAGAGTTGTGGCGCATGCGCAGAACCATGGCAGTTTCTGTAAAATCGAATTCGGTGTACAAAGAAGAAGATACCGTAGTTCCTCGTGCTGCTTTACCGCAGTTAATTGCCGGGATTAAAACTATTGGTTCGAATTATGGATTTGAATCCATTTGTTATGGCCATGCTGGGGATGGAAATCTGCATGTAAACATTATTAAGGGAAAAATGAGCGATGCGGATTGGAATACGAATTTGAAAGATGGCATTGCAGAGATTTTCAAACTGACCGTTTCTTTGGGTGGAACAATTTCTGGTGAGCATGGTATTGGACTCGTTCAGCGAGAATATATGCCGATCAAATATTCAGAAACGCACTTGAATTTGATGAGGGGGATTAAACAGGTTTTTGATCCGAAGGGAATCCTGAATCCTGGTAAGATCTTTTAATTTTAAGATATGGAAATAGCATCAGCTGATTTAATTAAAATAGGGATTTCCGTTGCTTGCGGGGCTTTATTGGGTTTTGAAAGAGAATACCGGAATAAGTCTGCAGGTTTCAGAACACTGATTTTGATAACTCTTGGCTCGACCGTATTCACCATGATTTCTGAGCAAATGGGTGACGACCGGATTATTGCCAATATCATTACCGGTATCGGTTTTATTGGTGCGGGGGTAATTTTTAAAGACAATTACTCGGTAACCGGATTAACTACTGCTGCCGTTATTTGGATGGCTGCTGCCATAGGGGTGGTCGTTGGTGTTTCTGACATCGACTTAAGTTTGGTATTGGCTGTTGCCGTAGTGTTCATCCTTTCTGTTTTTCATGGTTTTGAAAATTTATTGGATTGGGTTCATCATCGTAAAACACTTGTGGTTACATTTACCGACAATAATCTCGATTCGCTTAAAACATTAGAAAAGCATCTGAAAAAATCGAAACTTCATTTTGTGCGAAAAGAAATTGGTAAAAGCGACCATCGACTAAGAGTAACACTTCTTGTTTTTGGTCGTAAAAACAGAATCAAAAATCTGGATACTTATTTATTGACTTCTTCTTTCATAGAAAATTTCAACCTTGCTCACTCATCCCGCTAGGTCATTTTTTCATATTTCTACTATAGTTTACTGACAATCAGTCGTTTAAACATCTAATTTGATGTCAATTTGTCTCTTTTGATTCCAGTTTCTGGGATTGGTACGTGGCTTGAAATCCATCTGTCAATAAACACTAAAAACAGGAGGATAAATTATGGCACTAGTTAAATTTTCAAATGGAAATCGGGGTACAGCGTTAAACCCTTGGATTGGAGATGTTTTCGACAATTTTTTAAACGATACTTTTCTTTCAGATCGAATGATTTCACGAGTTCCGGCGGTTAATATTTCAGAATCTGAAGGGAATTACCACATTGAATTAGCCGCTCCCGGATTGAAAAAAGAGGATTTCAAAATCAATTTGGATAAAAATGTATTGAGCATTTCAGCTGAGCAAGAAACGGAAGATAGAGAAGAAAAGAAAAATTATAGTCGCCGCGAATACAGTTACAATTCGTTTGTACGTTCTTTTAATTTACCCGATTCAGTTGATCAGTCGAACATTGAGGCCGAATACCAAAATGGTGTTTTGAAAATCAATGTGGCGAAACGAGAAGAAGCTAAATACCAGAGTCGGGAAATAGCTATCAAATAAGTTTTGGTTTTGTTTTGGTTCAGAAAGGTGTTTTGGTTTACTGAAACACCTTTTCTGTTTTAGATGTTAAGCCATTCATAATTCTTTGTAAATTTGTGCATGGCCCGCGAAATACTTGAAACCAAACGAAAAGCATTAAAAATCAATTTAGACCCCACCATTTACGGAACCTTCGCAGAGATTGGTGCCGGTCAGGAAGTAGCTCGAAATTTCTTTACAGCGGGTGCTGCATCGGGCACTGTAGCCAAAACCATGTCTGCTTACGATATGGTTTTCAGCAATTCAATTTACGGTAGTGAAGAAAATGGCCGTTATGTAACTCAATCTCGTTTACATAAGATGTTGAATCACGAATTTGAGTTATTGACAGAACGCTTAGATGGACCAGAATACGCAAACAAAACCTTTTTTGCTTTTGCCGATACGGTAACTACCTTAAATTTTAATAAATCTAACGATCCGCATGGCTGGTTGGGCATTCGTTTCCAAACCACTCCGGGCGGTAAACCAAATGATATCGTCTTTCACGTTCGACTATTGGATAGCGATTCAAGTTTGCAACAAAACGTCTTAGGTATCCTAGGAGTTAATTTGGTGTATGCTGCTTATTTCTACCATCAGGATATCCAATCCATGATCGAATCCTTGGTAGATAATTTGTCAATAGGCTCTGTAGAAATAGATTTGATCAATTTACAGGGCCCAGCTTTTGAAAATGTAAACAACCGATTGGTCAATCTTTACCTCATTGCAAAAGGTTTTTCAGGCGCTGCTATTTTTAATCCTCAAGGGGAAGCTTGCCAAAGCAAGGATATCCTTTACAAAAAGGATGTCATGATTTTGAGAACCAAGTATGGACAAAAATCTGCACCGAACTTTGGGCTGTTCAATATTGCCGTAGATCAGTTTAAACGTTCTCAGAAATTGAAGGACGAGAATGTAATTGTGTTGATTGAGGTTTTGATGACCAATTTGCTTCAGGACCAAAAAGAATTGAGTCAGCAAGATCTGGAAGCTTTTGCAAACCGAGCAGAAGAGCTTTGCAAGACTGGGAATTACGTAATTGTATCAGATTTTGCTCGTAACCATAAATTAGCACAATACCTAAGTCGCTGCAAACCAAATAGTGTAGGTATCTCTACAAACATTGCCAATTTGCGTAATATCTTCAATTCGGCAAATTATGGCGACCACTATACAGATGAATTGCTGGCTTACATTAGCGATTTGTTTAGTAAGAAGGTTAAGCTTTACGCATATCCTTACTTAGATAAAACTAAAAATGAGATCATCACCACGCAGAATATGCCGGTTTCTCCCGAAGCTAAGCCTTTGTTCGATTTCTTGGTGAAGAATGCATACATCACCGATATTGAAGGATTTGACGCGAAAGACGTGAAGACCGTCTAGTTGCGCATATTGATGTATTGCAAAGGTTGACCGAAATCTGCCGTTCTACACAAAGCAATTACAGCTTGTAAATCGTCTATTTTCTTTGCTTGAACGCGAACTTGGTCATCCATAATTGAAGCTTGAACTTTAAGTCTGCTATCTTTTATTTTCTTTACCACGTTTTTTGCGGTTTCCTTATCAATGCCCTGCTTGATCTTGATTTCTTTACGGATCATGTTACCTGAGGCATAGTGCTCTTTGCCCATATCCATACATTTCGGATCAAGTTGTTGCTTTACCATTCGGGAAATTATCGCATCCTGAATGGCTTTTAAACGCATATCGTCTTCGGTTACAATAAGAATGGTGTTGGTTTTCTTATCCAATTCAACCGTGCTGTTGGAGCCGGTAAAATCGTAACGATTTAGAATTTCCTTTTTAGCAGTATTGATGGCATTATCCAAAGTTTGTCCATCTACTTTACTCACAATATCAAAAGAGGGCATAAGCGTTTAATTTACAAGCATGAAGGTAGCAGAATATTAGTTCAAAATCAACGATTTGCTCTCAATATCCGTTAATACACCATCCCAAAGTTTGATTCGCATACGTAAACCCTGCTGAACCGCTACCAAGGCTTCTTGAATTTTGGTCTCGTCATTTCCAATCAATTCTTCGGTCATTTGAAGGGCCAAATGGCTGTGATGATCTCCATCAACTTCAATGTGTCGCTCTAAATAATATTTGAAAATTGACGCTTGACCGCCAGATTCATTATTCAGATCCTCCACCATGGCAACAAACATATCGGGTATCAAATCTTCACGACCAAAGGTAAATACGGCAGCTTGTACGTGTGGTTTATTGCTTTCTATCACATCAAAGGTAAAATTCACAAAATCGGATATTGACTGCGGCACTTCGATAGCTTTCAGGGCATCGCGTACAGTTTCCCCAGCTTTTACTGATTCAATCAATTGGTGTATCCAGCTACAATCTGCACCTGCCTGTTGCATTGCTTTGAGGTATAATTCAAAATGACTGATTCGATTTCCCAGTTCATCTACATCACTTTCTTCTCCAACTACAATCTCGTTGATTAAAAAACGGGTAGAGGCATTACCAACAGGTATCCATGGGGTAGAAACGCAGGTCAAATTATTTTGCAGCGCTTTCAATAAAGACATGAAATCCCATACCGCAAAAACATGGTGTTGCATAAAAACCCTTAAATCTTCGGTTTTTTGAATTTTTCGGTATACGGGATGGGCTATCAAAGCCTCTCTTAAAGGCTTAATGGATTCTTGGATTTTCTGAATGCTGGTCATAATGTTGCAAGTATAAACAGCATTAAGAATTTACTCCAGATATATTTCCTAATTTGAAATTTGAATGACAGCTAAGCCGTAATTATACGGCTATATCGTGGCTAATTTCACTTTCTTCAGAGGTATCATCTTCGTATTTGTGGGTTTTAATCTTCGGATCGAACATGCAACCAATACCACAAATTAACCAAGTGGGGGATAAACCAAACTCTTTAGAAAGTGCGTAAACTTTATCCACAGTAATGTCGTTATCGCCATTCTCCATTCTGAAATAACCCACCTGAGTGATATTTAGAATATTGGCCATGTCTTTTTGGGTAAAATTCAAGAGTATTCTCAATTCTTTTAAACGATGACTTCTAAGTTTCTTTTGGTTTTTTGTTTGGGGGTTTTTTGCCGCTTCCATAATATTTAATTTATAATTAATAACTATTTTAAGAGGTTAAAATTGTGCAGACAGGAAATTATTTTTAGACTGTACTTAGTTAACACGATTTTTTAATGATTGTTTTACTGGAGAATCATCAGCAAAAAGGAAGCCGAATTGCTTCCTTTGCTGATGAAATAGCATTAATTCAAACATGGATGTGCATCAATCCATTGACTAATTCGGGTTGCTGCGGCACGTGCGGTTGGATTTCCGGTTGGCAAATTCTTAGGCGATAATTTTCCAAGTCGACTTAAATAGTCCTCCACGATGGCTACATCAGCCCATACGCTGGCGGAAGTAGAGATAGTTGTACTTAAACGAATAGGAACTAGTTGAATAAAACAAGCTTTTGAATCTTTAATTCCACCTCTGTCTGAAGAATTGTAAATCGATTTTGCTTCGTTTTGAGTGTAGGTATAACCTCCAATGGTTACACTGCTTCTCCAGGTGTATTTTTTGGCAAAATAAAAACTCGCAGGTTGACTGCAACTGTTATCGACTACAGTTGATCCAAATCCGGTATATTGGTAGGTACCACATCTGCCAGTACTGGTAACGTATATCCCATTGAGTCCACTTTCGGTATTGTTATTACTGTTTATAGTAATACGGTAATACGATTTAGTGTTTAAGCGTGTTCCCAAATTAACCTGTATTATGGTATCGGGAGAGCACGTTTGGCTGCCATCAATGCCATATTCGGGGCGTATCGAAGTCCAAGTTAAACCATCTGTACTTACTTCAGCACTGACTAAATTATCGATTGCTAAATAGTGACCTAAACTGAAGTCTAAGTGATCTAAATCTGGGTAGGTGCCATTGGTTCCATCTCCAGGATTCGGGTTTTGTGCAGACCAAGTCCAGCTGTATGTACCGTTTCCATTATCGGTTTTATTTTCCAACGTAACTTGATAGGGATTTAGCGTATCGACTCGGATGCTGTCTACGGCTAGTAAATTAAGTTGGAGCGATTTTGCCTCAAGTTGAGGATTAAAATCCTCGTTTTTTAATCTCTCGCATGAGGTAATGGAGAGTGTGGTTGACAAAGCTAATCCGGCAATAATCAACCAATGATTTAAGGGTTTCATAAAACGTCAATTTTTTAATTAAAACGAATTGTTAATTGCCTTAAATCAGCACAAAGCTTATTCCAACTTATGTCTTTTGTTGGTTAGTTAACTCTAGATTTTGCCTAAAACGTTTAAGTTGAGGTTTAACGATCTTCACACTGCGTTTAGAAAGCTCGATACTGGCATTGAGTTCAAATCCAACCAGAATGATTAAGGAGTTCAGGTAAAGCCAAATCATCATCACGATGAGTGTACCAATTGAGCCGTAAACTTTGTTGTAAGTGCCAAAACGATTGATGTAATACGCAAAGCCCCAAAAGGTAAGTATTGCCAGAAAGGTGGCCAGCCACGATCCGGGACTGAAGAATCGAGGTTTTTTGACTGTTGCGGGTCCGTAACGGTAAAGTACTGAGGTGGTAATGAAATAGAGTCCAATTAAAATTATCCAGCGGGCAATGTCGATCAAAAAGATCCAGAATGACTTTTTTAATCCGATTTGAGACCTCAGGAAGCTGAAAATATATTCGCTTAGTGTGATAATTGCTAAACTAACGCTCAGTGCTAATACGATAATAAATGTCAGTTTGATAGCAACCCAACGTTGTTTTAACCAAGTTCTGTTCTCGGTAACCAAAGACGATTTGTTGAATGCCCGCATCAAGCTATGAACCCCATTAGTTGCAAAAAATAAAGCGAACACAAAACCGAACGAAAGTAATTTCCCATTTTGGTTCTTCACAATATCCTCTAGGGTAGATTGCACAGCCAGGTAGGCATTGTGTGGCAAAACCAGTTCGACTAAGGAGAGCAATTGTTCTTGGAAATCTGCAATTGGAATGTACGGAATGAGGGTAAATAAGAAAATGATAGCCGGAAAGATGGCTAGCATGAAATTGTAAGCCAACGAAGATGCTTTGTTTATGAGCGATTCTTTCGCCAATTCTTTAAAAAAGAAACTGCCAACGGTGTATAAGGGTAGGGGTTTAAAGCCTGGAAGCACAAGCACCTTAGTCCATTCAATGAATAGAAAATAAGGTTTAAAACGTAATAACCATTTGTGCAACGCAGACATTTTACTTGAAATACGTTTTCATCTTGTTAAGAAACTGTTCTGGTGGCAAGCAAGGCTTATTTTTCTCCATGTCTACAAAAACCAATGTAGTTTCTCCCAGATTAATCAGTTCCTCAGCCTCATTATATAACTCATATCGGAAGTGAATTCGTATACCTGGCATCTTATCAATTATTACTTTTACTGTAATTTCCTGATCGTATTTGGCTGGTTTAATGTATTTGCACTTCAATTCTAATACGGGCATCATGATACCCGAATCTTCCATTTCTTGGTATGACATGCCTAAGCTTCTTAGCATCTCCACGCGGCCCACTTCATAAAATTCGGCGTAATTGCCATAATACATATAGCCCATTTGATCGGTTTCGCCGTATCTAACTCTAATTTTGGTAGTATGGGTATACATTATTTCTTAATATTTCTTTCGTTCAAAGCCTGTTGAAATTTTTTGGCATTTGCCTGATGTTCAGCCAAGCTAACGGCAAAATTGTGGTAACCCGAAAAATCCTCTTTTGCACACATGTAGATGTAAGGATGCTTCTTGTAATTCAAAACGGCATCAATTGCAGCAATGCTGGGCATATTGATAGGCCCTGGCGGCAAGCCTGAGTATTTGTACGTATTATAAGGAGAATCTTTGCTTAAATGTTTGTTTAACACCCTACGAATAGTAAAATCTTTGTTTGCAAAAATTACGGTTGGATCCGATTCGAGTTTCATACCTTTTTGGTAGCGGTTTAGATACAAGCCGGCAATGGTTGGCATTTCACTGTTCACCAAGGCTTCGCCATCTACAATAGATGCTAAAATGCTTACTTGAATAGGACTTAAGCCTAATTTTTTTGCTTTTGCTATTCGTTCTTCGTTCCAGAATTTTTGGTATTCCTCATGCATTCGCTTAAAAAACGATTCGGCATCTGTATTCCAGTAAAGTTCATAACTATTGGGGATGAATACGGTGTAAGCATTCTCTTTGTTAAAACCATATGAATCAAGGAATTGAGCAGAATCAAGTAAGTTACTAATTGAGATGCTGTCGGCTTCAATTTTTTTGGCAATTTCTCCAGCAAAATCTTCTTTCAAGCGAATGTTCTGAAAATTGAGCTTTACAGGTTCCTGGTTACCAGATTTTAGCATGTTGATGAGACGACGGTTACTCATACCCGGCTGAAGTGCGTATTTACCTGGCTTCACCTTTTGAATATAATTCATTTTAATGGCTGCTGTTCTAAAGCTGGCGGTGTCTTCTAGAATACCTTTTTCTCGAATTTCTTGCATTACTTGTTCAAAATCTGCCCCCGTATGGATGTACAAATACGCCTCTTTATCGGTTACATTACCTCCCAAGTATTTCCACACATAATTGAATGCAATAATGCCTCCAATTAGCATGATAAAGGCAACAAATGCTAATCCGAGTTTTGTACCGGTACTCATTTTCTTTTTCGATTTCTTCGCCATGATTTACTCGTTAAACTTTTTTCTCCAGGCTAGTAAGCCTCCCTCTAAATTTCTGGTAGTTGTGTAACCTGCCATTTTTAAGATTCTGCAGCCCGTTTCACTCCGAATTCCTCGCTGGCAGATAACCACAATCTCCTCATCTTTTTCCCATTCCAGGTCTTCCAGTAAAGTAGGTAAACTACCTAGCGGGATGTTCACTCCACCAATGTTAAACGTATGGAATTCCAGTTCTTCACGAACGTCTAACAGTCGAATCTGATCTCCTTTTGCTAGTCGATCTTGCAACTCCTCTACACCAATATCGGCCATTATTTTCCTCCTGAGATGATTACGTTAACGCTGCTACCGATACTGATTTTACTTAAAGTATCTACAGGAGCAGGGAATTGTTTGATGATTTTTCCGTTGATGGTATCGCGACCGGTACCTTGGAAGTTTACCGTACCGAGTTTAAGTGAAGACCCCAATAAGGCCAATCTGGCTTCGCCGAGACTTAGTCCAACCAAATTTGGAATGTCCACTTCGCTAGCTCCCTTTCCATCGCCTAAAACCAAGTTAATGCGAGATCCTTTCGGAACTTCCTGTCCGGCTTTCAATTCTCGGCCTCTAAAAGTGAACCTTAAAACCACATCTTTAGCCACATCATTTATGTAAGAAGTGTCGCCCAGTTTGAGTCCATAATTGCTTAGTATAGCAGCAACCTCCAGGTAAGTTTTGCTATCAATTTCAGGAAAACGAACATTCGGAGCCTGACGAGTTATAATTGTCAGGTATATGGTTCTATTCAATTTTACGTTGGTATTTGGATCCGGGTCTTGTTCAATCACTACTCCGGGTTGTTTATCCAATTGATAAACAGAATCAATTTGATACCTAAAACCCTGCGATTCTAACTCTTGAATTGCGGTTTCAATAGCTAGACCTTTCAATTTAGGTACAGGAACCCCTTCTCCGTGGTGCGTATAAAACCGTAGGCTGTAAAAAACAATCAGTAAAAAAGCGAACAAAGAGCCAATTGCCCAATACAAGTTTTTACGAAAGGTTTTTGTTCGGAGGTAACTGAAGAAGTTGCTCATTTAAGAATTAATTTGAGTTCAAACTTACTTGAAAAATAAGGAATTTGGAAGTTAAAACAGTGTAATTGCACCGTAATTTTCATTTATATTTGAAGCGTATGAAAAAGACCATAGCCCTTGTTACTGGCGGATTTACCGGAGAATCGGTGATATCGCTAAAAAGTGCGGCCGTTATTGAGCAAAATCTGGATGCTTCCAAATTTGAGGTTTACAAAATCGTTATTACGCCCCAAAGCTGGTATTTTGAAGCTAAAGAAGCCAGTAGACACGAGATCGATAAAAATGATTTCAGTTTACAATTGGGCGATAAGAAAATCACATTCGATGCGGTTTTTATCGGACTGCACGGCTCTCCAGGCGAAGACGGGAAATTGCAAGGCTATTTTGACATGCTTCAAATACCATATACAAGTTGCGATGCCCTAACTTCAGCAATTAGTATGAATAAGGGTTATACCAAAGCTATCGTTGAAGGTATTGCTGGCTTACACGTGGCTAAATCCTGTCAGTTTTTTGCAAATCATCCCGCGAATGCGGATCGCATTCAAAAAGAACTCAAATTGCCATATTTCGTTAAGCCCAATAATGGTGGAAGCAGTATTGGCATGAGCAAGGTAAAAGCGGTTTCGGAGGTTCAAGATGCGCTAGATAAAGCTTTTGCAGAAGATACACAGGTTTTGGTGGAAGAGTTTATTCAGGGTAGAGAATTTACGGTTGGTGTTTATTCGGGTAAAAACGGTATTCAGGTTTTGCCCGCTACTGAAATCATTTCTTCAACAGAATTTTTTGATTTTGAAGCCAAATATACGCCGGGTGTTTGCCAGGAAATTACTCCTGGTAGAATGAGCGCAGACGAATTGGAACGCGTAACTAAAATTGCTAAAGAAGTTTACCTGAAACTGAATTGTAGGGGAGTGGTGCGTATCGATTATATTTTGGAGGAAGGTACCGGTAATTTCTATTTCATTGAGATCAATACTGTACCCGGACAATCTGAAAATTCGATTATTCCGCAGCAGGTTCGTGCAACAGGTCGTACCATTCAGGAGTTTTATACGGAGCTGATTGAAGTAATTTTATAGTTATTTCGTCATTTCGAGCAGAGCGAGAAATCTCTCTTGTTCTAAAAAGAGATTTCTCCTCATTTTATTCGTCGAAATGACGTCAACTCAAATGGCGTATTTTTCTATAATTTCTGCTGAAACGGGCATTCCACGTCCGTTTTGCAAGTCAATCATCACGTAATCAAACCAGCCATCGCAGCTTAATTTATTCGTTTTCTTGTTGATGATTTCGAAAATCACCTTACATCCCTTCGTATTGATTTCTGAGATCCCGGTATGTACGATAAATTCATCGCCCATACCTAAAGGTCGCTTGTAATCAACATGAGCAGTCCGTACAACCCAACCATAGCCCATTTTCATGAACTCTTCCATAGACATGCCGTAGCAACGTTCCATTTGATCGTATCGGGCAGCCAGCACATAATCAAAATACGTGCTGTTGTGCACATGGTTAAACATGTCGATATCGTCTGGTCTGACTTTAAATTCGCTACTGAAAATACTGTAGCCGGAGGGGTTATTCATGCCACAAAGCTATCTCGATTATTTTAAATTGCCAATTTGTTGCGCTTATTAATGTGAATGCCTATATTTGCGGCAATTAATCGAATTTTTAACGCTTTAATATTATTCAAGTAATGTATTTAAGTAACGAATTTAAATCAGCCAT
>Ga0078894_10001185_pt1 | contig 19170 bp, 27 predicted proteins | sample LauGreSu1BDMLBSD_2_FD_67506 | JGI IMG/M metagenome (GOLD analysis project Ga0078894, IMG submission 67506) | Freshwater lake microbial communities from Lake Michigan, USA - Su13.BD.MLB.SD (version 4) (version 4) | ecosystem: Environmental > Aquatic > Freshwater > Lake | place: Lake Michigan... | reverse complement strand
ATCTCCACCACGTCTCTCTCGGAATATTCCTTTTCGTCGGACCTGGCCACGACAACGTCTCCGTTTGCTCTCTGCTTGACTTTCCTCGTCATAGGATCGCCGACGTCCTCGAATAGGCACACCGACTTTATTTCGCCGTTCTGATGCACGTATGTCCATAGAAAGTCCAGTCCTATGTTGGGAAAACCATCGTCTTTTAAAGACGTCGCCAGCTCGTTTCCTCTGCTGTCCGCGAAAGAGATTTTCATCTTCTGCTGGCCGCTGGCCTCGCAGGCGCCGACGAAGTCGAGCTTTCCTTCGTTGTATGCTATGCTCGACTGCTTTTCGGTAGGCGACAATATAACTTGGCATTCTATTCTGTTCATGAATATGAAATTTTATCTATTCTACAAATATATGAAAAATTTCTCAAAATGATTTTCCGCGTCGAGTATTTAATATATATGACAGAAAACTATCAAATACATATGAAATGGATTAAGTCTAGGTCTAGATTCCTCAACGAGGCCAAACTGGGAGAGGTGATCTTTCCAGAGCAGGCCAAGAGAGTGAAGGAGAAGTGGGGAGCTAAGTTCCTCGACTACGAAGAAGTCACTCCTACCGAAAAGATAAAGCAAGGGAAGTGGAAGCTTGACGAAGAAGACAAGAACAAGGTTCTCAGCGCCTTCTTCTCTGCAGGAAGAGGAAAGGTAGACATAGCCGACGTTCAGAAGAGGTTCGCCGATCTTCCAGACAAGTTCGCGGAAATCGTGAGCATTTCGCTATCAACGGTAGGAAGCATAAACACGTCAGGAAACAAGAACCTCGAGAGGGCCAAAGAGGTCCTCCAGGAATTCGACATAAAGAATCCGTCCATCGACGAGATGGTGGCCATATTCGAGCCTGTCTTCAGAAAGCTTTCCAACGAGACCGGAAGGGCAGAGATGATACAGAAAGACGAAAGCGGAAGGCCTGTGATGGGAGAAGACGGAAGGCCTATCAAAGTGGCCAAAGAAGTAGGAGATCCGGTGTTCGAGAAGAACCTCATCAACATCTACTCTTTCGTGGACAACTACAACCAATACTACCCAGACCACAAAGTCGACTCTTCGGTGTTCGAGTCTTCGGACATATCCAACATCGTCAACCTGGCGAAGGACGACATCAACGGAGAATACAAGACTTCTTTCAAGATATTCGGAAGGGACATCTATCTGAAGATATCGCACAATCCTAAAGACATACTGAACATGTCCATATCCAAGTTCTACACTTCTTGCCAGCATCTCTATACGGGAATGTATAGCAGCAAGGTGCTTGGAAACGTGTTCGATCCAAACTCTATACCTGCCTTCCTGGTATTCGACACTCCTATCTACAACGGAGAGGAGATGATATCCGAGCAGCTTCCTCTATCTAGGATGATAATCAGGAATCTGGAGACATTCGACGACTCCGCGGATGCCAAGATTCTTTTCGACAGGGCATATCCTGACAGGATGAAGGACGGGAACTGGGGAGACGTATTCTCTGAGATAGTTACCAAATATACTGGAATGAAAGGCATCGAACGCCCTGACGGCACAACATACCTATACACTCCGGACATCGCTGCACAAGACGAGCACGACATCGAGGATCCTTATATGGACCAAGGCAAGAGTCTCAGGAAGGCGAAGTACATAGGCGTGAACACGAAGAAGCTATATCTCAGCATGGCTCACGACTGGTCTCAGACGAAGGTTTCTCCTAACGCCAGGATAAAGGAGCTCATAATAGAGAATCCCGAAATACCTGCCAACCTTATGGACATAGATCTCCAGCTGGATTGGGTAAAGTTCAAATTCATCGACATATCGAGCCTTTCTGGATTCGACAAGCTCAATTCGGACTCTATAGCGTTCGACAAGTGCAGGCTTAGCAACGACGAGCTTAGAGGATTCTGCGAAGGCAAGAAGGTCAAGAGGCTTCAGCTTACAAGCTGCGACATCGACGACCTAGACCTTTCGGGACTTGACGTGGAAGAGCTCCAGCTCGTATACGTGGTCGACAGCAGCCTCAAGCAAGCTCTTGGAGATGCGAAGTTCGGCAAGCTGGTAGTGTCGGGAGACCTCCTTTCTAGCAAAGAAAACAAAGAATTCATAGCCGAGCTGAAGAAGGATGGCAAAAAAGTAGAAACTATAGGACTGGTTATATGAGACAGATGAAATATTTAAGGCTGTTCGAGGCGTTCGACTCGGTTCAGCTATCCAAGACTCTCAAGTTCGTCAAGAAGAGCGACAGAGAATCATTTTTGGCCGACGTGAAGGGAATATGCAATAAGATGGACGCGCCTCCTTCGGCGCTGAGCGACGACTTCTTCCAGTATCTTCCATATAGCAAGGCGATTAAGCTGAATTCAGGAACCGAAAGGATCGAGTGCGATAGCTGCGAGGGATCCGGCAAGGTATCAAAGGCCTGGGGCCGAGGCGTCAGGATGGTGAAGTGCACCAGATGTGAAGGATCCGGAAAGGTAGATCCTCAGGCAAAGCTCAAATACATAAAGTTCTGGTTCGACGCGGAAGGATCGTATATAACGGTCACTGGGGTAGACGGAAGGTATCATGCCGACAGGAGAGACGCGGCGAACTACGTCAAGAAGGACATCACGGAAGACGTCAGGCTTTTGACGTCGGCAGAGATAAAGGCAAAATACGGAATAGTAAACGGAGAGACAAAGCTATACATACAGAACCTCGCCGGAACCGGATGGAGGAGAAGCGGGCAGTACAGCCAGCTGGCCACGGCGTTCATCGACAGGGACGGAAGGCTCTACGCGGTGCATGGAAACAGCAATATAGATTATGGATCGCCTACGGGAAGGAAATGGAAGGACTACGGAAGGTACGCAACGAACCTGAGGTCTCTGCTTGCGGAAGAAAGGAACGATGGCGCGAAGGTGTTCTTCATGACAGACGTGGAAGAGAAGGAAGACATCTATTGGAATGTGCCTCTAAAGATAAGCAGATACGGAGTCGATGCTTCGGGAGTGATGTCGAAGAGCGAGCTGAAGGACGCCAACTTCGCGATAGTTTTCGACTACGATTCTTTCGCATATGGAGGGAAGGAATGGAACCCGGTATCCATCACCAAGCAAGACAGGTCGGATGCCAAAAAAGGAGCGACTGCACTGGTATCTGACGAGGAGATAAGGAACGCCAACATAGAAAGGTACATAAAGGCGATATCCAACATAGACCTTTCCGAAGGAATCGGCAGGCTGTCCAGCAAAGTTCCGATGATATTCGGAGGAGACATGGCGCTGTACTTCATATACGGAGAAAAGAACTTCAACAGGTTCAAGAACATGATGTCCGACGTATACGAATTCATGTCCGCAAAAGACGACGATGAAAGGAAGTATGCGAACGAAAAGATAGCCAACAGGCTAAGAGAGACTAGAGAGGCTACGAACAGCATAAGGGAAAGGATCGAGCGAAGGATCGCCACCGCGAAGGAAAGCTTTGCCGACAGAGACGACAAAGACAAATACTACAGGCTATTCGACAGGCTCGAGACGATCAGCAAGAGCATAAACGAAAAGCTTCTGAAGTCGAAGATGGAGACCATAGAAGACATGGAGATAATGCTGATGAAGGCGATAGGAATACACAGCGCGCTGAAGTCGGACAGGTTTGCGCTAGAGTACTACCTGAGAAGCTACATATCCGATCTAGACAACACCGGATGGAGAGGAGACACCGCCGCGATGAACGCTATGCAGAATCTCAGCGTCGGCATCATAGACGATCAGATAAGGAAGCTCGACTTGATATCCAACGTCATACAGAGACTATAATCAAAAAGGCATCGATCACTCGATGCCTTTTTCTTTTAGATATTGCCTTATCGCCGAGAATCTTTCTTTCGCCGTCTTTCCGTAGAAAGGCTTGTCGGAAGCCATGTTCCTGCTTTCCCACATATGCAGCGCCATCTCTCGGCCGCCCTGCGACAGCATCGGATTCGTGGTCAGCAGATTCCTGTCGAAATGCGGATAGAGGTATCCAAGCTTGAGCCCTATGTCTATGGCGTGCCAGAACAGAGGATAGTATGGCTCTTTCCCGTCGGCGAACGAAAACATGTCGGTCTTCTCGTGAGGATAGTCGAATGTGTCTTTGTAGGAATGCTTGAATCCTATTCCCGCGGAGTTCTTCCACATATAGGTGCCGTTCTTCATCTCTATTCGATGAGACATCTTCGAGAAGTCGCGCTCTAGCCTTCTCAGCGACTCTGTCCTGCATATCATGAAGAACGGATTTATAGCTATAGGATTGCACGGCCTTGCCGCGTGATATCCGTCAGGACAGCCAAGCATGTCGATTCCTTCCGATTCCATCTTGGCGATGGCTTCTTCTATCGATTCGCGGTCTACTATGAAGCAGTCTTCGTCGAGGTGTATCGTCCACTTCGCTCTGGACTCCTTCGCCTTCTCTATCCACATGAACATAGAGGATGGCCATTGCGAGATGTCTCGGCCATCTATCAGAATCTTCTCGGATCCTGGAAACAGCCTTTCTATAAGACTCTGCTGCAGAGGCAGGCAATCGGTGTATAGCGTAGTCGTGGCGAACGCGATTTCTCCTGTCATAGCATGAATCTTATTTTCAGCCTCGATATCTTACTCTTCCTCCTAGTATGCTTTCCGAATATCATAGTCATCGTGCTGGGATAGAGGCTGGCAAAGTCCATATTGACCGCATACGAGCCCGTCGGATTCATCGAAGAAATGGTCTTTTTCTGCTTGAGCCTGCTTTCTCTCAGCTCGAGCAGTATTTCTCTCAAAATATCGTCTTCTTCCATCATTTTCAAAATATGCTTTCTATCTTCAATCTTCTCTGTATAGGCCTGAAATACTTGCTTGGAATCTTGCTGTTCGATATCATCTTCCCATAGGCTGAGTTTATCTGTTCCTTTAAGGTTCCTACATAGGAATTCCATTTTTCTTCCTCCTTCATTTTTCTCCTGATCTCTATTATATTCATAGCTTACTCGCTGCTTTTCTAAAATCCGTCAATACCGAGTTGTGAACGCTTCTGAATTCCGCGTCCAGATCTTCCCAGGTCCATTCTTTTTCGCTTATCCTGTTCCATATCCAGTTCGCGCACTGGAAGTCTGAAATCGAACCAGAAGTCGCTATCTGAGAAGAGAACATAGGTATTCTTATGGCGTGGAAAAGAGACTTCACGCCTATGCCGTATTCGCCCGCCACGGTGAGCTTCTTCTTCGCCTTTACCCATGAGTTCGAGCTGACATGCGAAGTCGCGTGCCTCAGCTTGGGATGCTCGAGCTTGAAGCCGAACTTGATTTCTTCCTTGAGCTTTGCCCAGTCCGGCGCAAAGTGGCATTCCAAGTTCTTTGGCATGTGCCAGTCAAGGTCTTCCTGGAACTTCTTAGGAGTGTAGACATGTATGTTGAACAGCTCGTGCTTTATCTCGAGAGAGTCGACGGAGCTGTTGCCGACTATGATTATGTCCCAGTCGGATCCTTCGGAATGCGTTCCGTAGACTCGGCTTCCGAATATGTATATGTTCTTGGCCCGAGAAGGATGCATCTTGGCTGCTTCTAGTATTTCTTTTATATCGGGCGTCATAGTATGCTTCTGAGTTTTATGGCTAAAATACGAAAAATATCCGGATAGCAATTCGGGATTACGCTTTTAATATATATGACATATGAGAAAGAAGATTCTAAAATACGATAGATTTCTCGAGAAGAAGCTAGATCTTTCAGACTTGAAGGACAGCCCTGCTAGAGGAGCCGCGCTCGTGAAGAAGCTGAAAGACCAAGAAGACGTGACGCTCGACGATGGCTCTGTCATCAAGATCGACAAGATGAAGGATCCAGACATCGACGGCGCTTGGGTAGACGCGACAGACGCGATAGACAACATAACAGACGACTCTGGGGAGTTCGACATAAAGAAGGCGTCCGACTACTTCAAGAACGTGAAGCCCAAAGAACATAGAACAAACAAGTTCAGGACGAACACATACGTTCCGGTATTCATGGGAACGGACGGAAAAGAACATACGCTCACAGACCTAAAGAAGGACGTCAGCTTTGGATCGACAGGAGCTGGAGTGAAGATAAGAGAGCACGAATCCATACAGATGGTGTTCTTGGCGAAGAGGATGACCAGATCCTCCAACTTTCCGGCGCCTTCGGTAGAAGCCAAAGGCGACAAGAAGAAGTATTCATATGACGGAATAGCCACGCTGCTAAATTCTTTCGTAGGAATGGCAAGCTTCGAGTTCGGAAGCGTTAAGGCTCTACCTGCGTCAGGATTCAAGCTTACGAAAGAGATGTCGGACTACTATTCTGCCGACCAGTCTTGGCTTTCGACTTTCTGCAACGTTCCAAACCTTCTTGTGAACCAGATAGACTCCAAAGGAAAGAAGATATTGACTCCTGGAGGATCCTACACTATATTCCACGTATCTAGCAAAGACTCTTCTTCTATACCCAACGTGATATTCGAGAAGTTCAAGGCTCTTTCCAAGACGAGGAAGAACGAGGCCAGCGAAAGCGAGTACTTCTCTAGGCTTCCGATTCCTTCTGATTTACAGAGATACGAAAAGCCTTTCGACAGGGCGTCCAGAGAAGAGATAGAATTCTCGAAATATTGTCCGGCAGACATCTACATAGTAGAGACGTCGGCTATAAACGACCTCATAAGAGGAATAAAGTCATGCCAGGACATAATGGAGCTCAACATGTATCTGAACGACAGCTTCAACGACAGGCAGATAATACCGGTATCTCTGAAGAGGGTTGGCCCTTCTCCTCGAAGCGCGACGATAATCGTCAATGCCGAGGAAGGAATGTCCGTTCCTGTATTCGACGTCAAGGCTTTCAGGCTCTCTGCCGACGCGGAAAAGGGAATAGCGTCTAAGATAATGACTGATTCCGAGTGGAAAGACAACAGAGGAAAAGTGATAACAAGGCAGAGGAACCTCACGATGGACTCGCCTAACACCAGGAAGAACAGCAACATAGACGCGGAGATAGACGGAGTCTGGGCAAGGCACGGAAAGATATCGCTGCTCTGGATAAGGAAGTTCATAGAAGGATCCGAGTTCTACCAGAAGCTTCACGGAAGGATAGACATGAGGATAATGGAATGGCAGGAAATTCAGAAGCTCAGCGTAGACGAACTGAAGGAAATGCTGGCAGAGCTCAGGAGGCAGATAGACTCTCTAAGGTCGGAGATAGACATAGACGTGAAATACGACCTAGCGGGAAGAGACATAGCAGGATCAGAGAAGAAGCTGATATCGAAGATACAGTCTCTACAGGTGATAAGGGCATTGTCCGTGATAGACCAGTTCGACGAGGAAGGAAAAGAAGTAGACAAGATAGTTACAGGAATGCTTCTGTATGCTCTTTCGATCCAGAATCCAGGATTCTCATCTCCAAAATACGTAAGAGTAATATAATGTTCGATGCTTTAAGATCACTATCACCTAAGCAAAGATTCTTAGGATTCATCATCGTCGTTTTGATATCGGCTGTGACATCCTTGGGCACTGCTTATATGAGTGGTTCTGATTGTACAGAAGTTTCAGACAAATACACGAAGTCTGTAGAGAACTACAATAAGTCTATAGAAAACTATAATAAGTTGGTAGAGATAACAGACGATACACAACAGAAATACATGAAAGCAAAAGAAGACATCATAATAATACAAGAAAAACTGAATGATATATTAGGCATGATGGGGTCTAAGTCAAGTACTAGTAAAAGTAGTACGAGTAACTCTTATGAAAATGAAAGCTATTCAAATGGAGATGGTGCTACAAAAGGCGATACTTTAACACTTGGTACATCACCGTGGCCAATACCTAAAAAGATTATTATTAAAGAAAAAACTATTATAACAAAAACGGAAGCACCTAAAAATGCTAAGAGTATGATAGATTCATTACTTCAGATAACTAAAAAATACGATAAGAAGAAATGAAGATAAGAAAGTTCAACGAAAGTTTAGATAATGAAATAGACGCGGCATACATAAGACAATGCTTCGCAGATATTATAGATTCAGGTATCGCAACTATAGAAAAAAAAGAAAGTGCAGCTTACGGAAAATGGGTTTCAATGTCTATAGATTTGAAAGACATAAAAAGCGGTACGGTGAACTCGTCGCCGGAATTCATTTCTAGGAATACTTCATTGGGAAGACATATTGATGCTTATGAAAGTAATAACAATGTTTATCAGGAAGTGAAACTAGCATTGGAAAGACTTGCAGACGAATATCCTAACTATAAAATAAAGGTAGATATATTTTCTAGTATATTCATCAATATCTTCCCATAGTCATGTAGCATCATGATATACATTCACTTATATTCGGCCAAATTCGATTTTTGGCTTTTGATAAGTAATATATAAGATATAAAAATAAAACAAAACAATATGAAGCATATTAAGACATTCGAAAGCTTTTCTTCTGTGAACGAAGAGTTCTTAGGTTTGGACAGGCTTTGGGACAAAGCCAAGGGTGCCGTATCTGCTTGGACTGACAGAAAGAAGAAAGAAGCTGCTGAAGGACTTCTAAAGGCGATCGACGACAAGAAAGACGATCCTGAGATGCAGAAGGCGCTTGCCGACCTTAAAGCCGCGGCTCAGAACATAACTCCTGAAGACAAAGATATCATCGCTTCTTTCGCGGAAGGAGATATTCCTAACATTCCTGAAGGGCCAGAAGACGCCGAAGTCAAAGAATTGGTAGAGTCATTGAAAAGCCAAAAGCTTATGAGAGAGTCTATTCAGATGATCTTGGAAGAAGAAGGGCTTGCAGCAAAGATCGTTAAATACTTTGGATTGAGCACTGGCTGTATATCTTTGATAACCCTTATCATTACCGTCATAAAGATAGCTATCGCAGGATCTGGATACCCAGTATGGCTGTTCGGCCTATCGCTAGGGACTCTGGGTGGAATACTTATGGGCACAACTTTCCTATTAGGAATGATAGGAGGAGTAGGAGCTGCCTTCGACGAAGAAGAAAGCAGGCCAGCGCCGCCGTCAGGAAACTATGTTCCGAGAAGAAGAAGATAATATTATCTTTAGATATAAAAAAAGAGAGCTATTTGCTCTCTTTTTTGTTTTGTATATTCTTAAGCTGCTTGGCCACTTCGTCGTCTATTCCTGATTGCTTCAGGCAGAAATTTACTATGAAGTAGTTGCATGCCAATATCAATATCTGAAAAGCAATGCTTGTGAATATCTCGACATGGCCGGCCATATACAAGAAGAATACGAAAATCGACAGAGTAGTCAGATGATGTATGATCTTGTAGTTTCTTAGATAGAAATTCTTCATCTTCTCCTTTTTTAAAAGTGTTCTACAAAGATATTTATTTTTCTATTTCCGACAAATATTTCTCGAATTTTTTTTAATATATCAACTGCATAAAAATTGAAAAACGAGTTTTAGAAGTAAATATATAAGATTATAAAACAAATATTAAAACATGAAATACTTAAAGACGTTTGAAAACTACGAAGCTGCACCACAGGCTGCTCAAGATTTTCCAGAATTGGAAAACAGCGCCGCTCAAAGAAAAGTTGTTGCAGATGCTTTCGAAAAGCTTTCTCCTGAAGAGAAAGAAGCCGCATACAAAGGAGTTGAGGAATTGGCTGCCAAATTAGGATGCACTGTAGAAGATTTGACAGATCCTTCTTTCTTAGAGAAAGATCTTCAAGAGGCAGGAGCGCAATCTGTTGTGGAAGAAGGATTGTTCGGCGACTTGGGTGCTAGAACCAAAAAGTTCTTCGGAAACTTGCTTAACGGGCTAGGAGTCGCTTTGAGATGGGGCGGAGGTTTGTCTGGTATCCTTACTACTATATTCGGAATCGCTGCAGGCGCTCCTGACTGCAGAGTCGATTGGATGTGGAATGAAGCTTTGAGAAGCCTTACTGTAAATCAGCAAGCTGGCATGTTTGTTGGAGGATTGGCCGCATTGGGAATCTCTATTATCGCAGGCCACATGCTTTCTCACAAAGGAAAAGAAATGGCTAAATAGTTATAGCTTATAGAAATAGAAAAGAGAGCAAATGCTCTCTTTTTTTTATCTGTATTTTTCCGACTTCAATTCTTCCAATACCTGAATAACGCATTCGATGCTTTTTTTGTCTGGCGCTATTCGCTCTTCGTATATAGATTTCGCGAATTTCTTATAGAAGATGTAGTGCGCGAAAAGCAATAGCATGGCGAATGCGAATGTGGATTTCAAAATGAATACTCCGATTAGGAATGGAATCATGCTGATGATGAAGAAAGCAGATTCTGAAAACAGAGGCTTTAAGATCTTCAGCAATCTGATGCTTTTGTCGAAATCTGATTTTGTGTATTTCTCGGTTCTTTTGGCTTCTTCCTGCTTTATCTCGCTATAGCTTTTCATAGATTTTTCGTTTGTGTTCTACAAATATATGTCAATTTTATTCGCAATCAAAATCATCTAGTATTTTTTTCAGCGCGGCGTTCCTCTTTATGAGCTGCATGCTCGTGGTCCCTATCGCCTTAGAGTATGATACCTCTATCTTCACTCTTATGTATCTCTCGAGATATTGCCTGGAGATATTCAGTATCTTAGAGTCTTCAAGCAACCAGAAATATCTGTCAGACTTGCAGATTATGATTTCTCCGGCTTCGCCTAATCGCATATCTTTCAGCCTCTGGACTAGATCTGTTTCTTCGTAGTATGCGTATAGAGCCAGCTTCGCCGATTTCGATTTGTTCAGCTTGGCGACGCTCTCGACCATCACGCAGTCGTAGCTCATTCCGAATCTAATATCTCTTATTATCGCGTCCATACAATATTCCGTCTATTCTATTAGACCTTTTTGATTCTATTATCTTGTTTATCCGGTAGCTTCCTACGTAGAAGTTATGCGTTTCTCCATTTACTTGAGCAGACGTCAGATAGAAATATTCTTTTCCGAGCTTTTCTTTTCTGTGGAATAGGATTCTTATAGAATCCGATTCTATGGGCGAATCGAATCTATAGTTCATTTTCGGATCGGCTATCATGTCGACCACGCATTCTATGAGAATTTCGTCTAGCATGATATCTTCATATCGTTCAAAAACTTCTTCATATAGATGGCGAATCGCATCTCTCCTTCTATTCTCTTTGGGTATCTCTTCTTAATAGTCCTTTGTCTGCAAGCGTTCATGTCTTCTCCTTTTTATATGCGAATATAAGTAAAATAGATTTTTTACCAAGGTTTTTTAATATATATATTGTCAAAAAATAAATATCAATATGAAATATTTGAAGAGATACGAAAGATTCGTAAACGAAAACGTAAGAGCGACGATAAAGAACATAGACAGAGAGCTGATGGTCGTCGAAAAGCAGGTGCTTAGCGACTTTTCTGGATCTTTCTGGGATATGTCTCTAAGATCAAAGGCATTCACCGAAGAAGAAAAGCAGTTCATAAGAGAGAATCTTTCATCTATGAGAGTAGACCTCGTAAACGAAGGATGGCTTACGGACACTATTTCCGGAATATGGGACAAGGCCAAGGAAGTAGGAGGAAAGATGTGGGATACCATAAAGAGCAAGATAAACTCTATAAAGGAAAACATAAAGAACCTTTGTTCTGGAATAGCCGAGTTCATAAAGAGCTTCTTCAAGTCCATAGGAAATTCGATAATGTCTAAGGTAAAGGCGCTGAAAGAAAAGACTAAAGAGATTGCTCCTGCCAAATTCAAAGAGGCCTCGACAAAGCACAAGCCTGAGGAAATAGGAAGCGAGATCAAGCAGCTTACTTCGACATATGATCATTTGAATACTGTCATTACGGCAGGACTTTTTGTAAAGAACGTAGACGCTTCCGATGATAAAGTCATACAAGACGCCGAGTCTCAGGTTGGAGAGCTAGAAGCGGAGCTGAAGGCAGAATCTATGAGCCATGACATACTTGGATCGTTCTATATCTATGAGGCTGAAGAAGCTGAAGTTGAATATAAGGTTGGAGACAAGGTCAAATACAAGATGAAAGATGGCAAGGAAGCTGAAAAAGAGATAATAAAGATAGAAGGAGACAGCTTCTTCTTCAAAGATAAAGAAGGAAACGAATTTTCTAAGCCTAAGGCCGAGATATTAGGAAAGGCCGATGGGCTTGGCAAAAAGGCTTGGGGCGGATTTACTAAATGGTTCTTGGACATGGAGCAGGCAACTCCACCTGAAAAGGGAAAGGCAGTATGGTGGATAAAGCTTATAATAAAAGTAGTCGCACTCATACTTTCTCCTATAGTAAAAGGATTGGAGGTCGCCGCTAAATTCATCACGTCCAACGTGCTAAAAGGAGTTTCTGCGGTAACTAAATACTTCAACGGACCTGGAGTTTTCGAGTTCTTGGTTCTTGGAGGAATATTGGCGGGAATACCGGCATTGGTTACGGAATTCAATTTGCTTACGCATAAGATGCCTGAGCCGTATTCGCACATATTCGAAATAGTCGCGCACTTCTTTTCAGAGATGACCGGAATGCAAGTTCTTATAAGCATATTCGGCGCATTCTGTACCGCAATGACTTTCGCGCAGCTTATAATCGAGTTCAAGCATCTTTTCGGAGGACATGGACATGGCGAGGAAGGACACGGAGAAAAGCCTGAGGGAGAAGCGGAAGCAGCTCCTACCAAGCCAGGCGCACCTGCCCCGGGCGCAGCGCCTGCCGCGGCTTAATGATATTAAAAGCATACAAAAAAAAGAGGCCAAAGGCCTCTTTTTTTATTTCCAGAATATCTGTATCAAGAGTATGATGATCGAAAGAGCGATGCAGACGCCTGTCTTGGCGGTTATGGCTTCTCCCATCACGAACGAAGACAGAAAGGCGAAGACTATCGTGCCTGCGCTGAATGATATTATCCTTCCTGGCCAGGTCTGGCCGTCGAAAGCCATCGCGTTGTATTTGATGAAGTATATGAAGAGAAGGCTCGCCGGTATTCCTACCAGCGACATCAGTACAGGATGCGCCTTGGCCCAAGGCCAGAAGAATTGGCTCTGTCCCTGGAAGTATATAAGGCACTGCCCTACTACTATAAGTATGAGAGATATGATCAGGTTAATCATCGCCCTCGAGTATCTCTCCAATCTTTTTGTCTCGCATCTCTTGAGTGGTGTCGTTTGATCCAGTCTCCCATTTACACTTGTATTCTTCAATGAATTTTTGACCAAGTTCTTTAGTGTCGAACTGTTTTCCGTATGACCTGATTAAGTCGTATGTGGCGTCCAAGAATCTTCCACAGATGTCGTCGGTAAGCCGTATCGAGCCGCCATTGTCGGTGTAGAACGATATGACATGATATGTCCATCTGACTTTGTCGGTTTGGAACAAGCCGTATACACCAAACTCTATGTCTTTTCCGTTCGTCTTGTATCCGTTAATCTTAGTACTGTATAGCATTCTTCCTTTTAACATGTTATTCATATTATTTTACTAAGATACAAAAAAAATTATCTCTTCTTCCATATTTTGAATGGAACTTTTGTTGCCATCCACTCAACTTCCAACTCTATATTGTTTAGTAAATCACAATTTTCAAAATCATGAAACGCAACAAAAGTACAACCAGATGGAATCATATTTAATATTTTGTTTCTCATATCTTCTTTGAACAATACATCACTTAGAAATATAAAATTCGCATCAGATATGTCTACATTAAGAACATCATCATTTATGAATTCGACATTATCTATTTCTATCTGGTTCTTGATGTCTATTGAGTATAGGTATCTTATTTTTTCTATTTCAATTCCAACATATTTATCGAATCCAGAAATGACTGCCATTTGTAGTAATAACTTCCCATTTCCACTACCTATATCATAGAACACACCACCATTCGATTCGACATTATCGTTTAGTTCAAACACACCATTCTTCGTTATCTCTCCATACACAACTTCTTCTGTGAACTCACCTTCGAAATCGTTTCCATTCAATCTTGCTTCATGTGGTGTTATTCGTTCGTAGTATGAACGTTCTTCTTCGGAAAGAGAATTCCATATTCCTAACTTTAATGCAATCGATTTTTGTGAAAAAAGGTCATTACTCCAAATGTGTTCAACCTTTATGTTATCCATTATATCTATCATAATACTTCTTTTGCTATTCTTACAAAACCATCAACCTTACTCATTGTGTAAAAATGTAGGCACGGAACACCACCCTTTAACAACTCCTTTGCTTGGTTCATTGTCCATTCCTCACCAATAATCGCCGCTTCTTTATCATCTTTACACTTTTCAATCTCTTGTGCAAATGAGTCTGGAATGTCTATGTTGAATATTCTTGGAAGTACAGTAAGTTGTTTCTTTGTTGTTAGTGGTTTCAACCCTGGAATGATAGGAACATCTATACCCATATCTCTACAGTTCTTAACAAACTGAAAATACTTTTCGTTGTCATAAAATAATTGTGTAACGATGTATTCCGCACCTGCGTCTACTTTTGCTTTTAAATACCTAAGATCACTCATAGGATTTGGAGATTCGTAGTGCTTCTCTGGATATCCAGCAACACCTACACAAAAGTTTGTATTAACTCCTTTTAAGTCTTCTTCTAAATACTTTCCTTTATTTAGATTCATAGTTTGATTTACTAAATCAATCGCGTATTTGTGTCCACCTGGTTCTGCAACAAAAGATCCTTCGTTCTTTGTCGGGTCTCCTCTAAGTACCAACAGGTTCTCAATTCCTAAGTAGTGAAGATCCACTAACGCGTCTTCTGTTTCTTCTTTGGTAAATCCACCACAAATGATATGTGGAACAGTATCAACGTGATATTTATTCATTATTGAGGTACAGATACCTACGGTTCCTGGTCTTTTTCTTATATGAACTTTTTCTAAAAGACCATTCTCTCTGGTTTTATAAATGAATTCCGACCTGTGATACGTCACGTTTATGAATGGTGGTTTGAATTCCATCAGTGGATCCAAGATATTGTACAAGTCTTGGATGTTAGTTCCTTTTAAGGGAGGAAGTATTTCGAAACTTGCAAACGGCTTCTTTGCTGAGTTGATGTGCTCTATAATCTTCATAGGCATTATATCGACTAAATGCCCAATTGTTTCAATCTATTAGCTCTTCTGTCTGATTTAGTTTCCCAGTGTTTACGAGATTCGAAGTATCGTATTGATATCTGGTCGTTATGTTTATCTTTCATAAATATCATCCAGTCGTTTTTTTCCTCTACTATTGAGAATATAGTCCACTCTTCATCCTTTTTAATAGTGTAGAAGTTTGGCTTTCTCGATGGGTCTGTCGTGTTTATGAACGAACGAAACTGACCGTCATAAAAGAAAGTCTTCTTGATTGTTATTACTTCACCATTCGACGGTATTGGTATTTGACTTTTGTCTAATTCGATGCTTGATATTCTGATTCTAAAAAGAGATAGTGCTGTGATGAATATGTAGATAACACAAGCTATAAAATAATTTTCGTTCAGCATAAATAGGTTCGCCAATAGTATAAATACCGCAACGATTATGATAAACAGATTTATGTTTCTGTTAAGAAACTTTGATATAAAGTATAGTTTGTTGTTCATAGTTTAAGTCCTAAATCACATCTTTTATTGATTTCCTTCAACTCTTCTAAATCCGTACATGTGATTATCTTGGACTTTGAAGGAAGCCAGAAGATTTTAGAGTTTTGGTACACAACATAACCCAGTTGAGGTTGACCTTCGTATTGATATATTACTTTCTCAACCGACAATCCGGTTGTTTTAAATCCTTCTTTAAAAAAATCTCCTATCTTCTTCATAATACAAAGATAGTAAAAACAAAAAGACCCACCAAACGGTGGGTCTTTTAAGAATTTTTTATTTTAAACTGCTAAAGTCAGTTTTGACCCGTTTGCAATCTTCTCAAGTTCTTTGATGTACTGAGACTGATGTTTTTGTATGATAGCATCCTTTACTTTGTCCATTACAAGCATTGCGAAACCGTCACTCTTTATACTTTTAACCGTTGCTCTACTCGGTACTTTACTTTCGAAACAATCGAAACAAATGTCGAAGAACTCGTCCTTAGTCAAAAACTTCTGATGGTATTTCTTGAAACAAGTCGCGAACAAATTTTTGAGTGGTCCGTTTGCACCAAGGTGTTTTTCATCAAACAATGGTTTGTAGTTCAATATTCTCACATTGTTTTTCTTAATCCATTTCTCCAACTCTATCTTTAGACTTTGTACTTCCAATATGATTTCTGTGGTAACATCCTGTAACAATTCATCATCTACTATTCCAGATCCTGTTTTCCATGGAGTCTCTTTGTGGTAAGCATTTAGAAGGTTGAAGAATCCTGTAGCATCGTGAAGGTCTATCATTCCGTTTGGATAAACGTTTGTGTCGACAGACTTAATGTTGGAATCTTTCTTACACTTCAAATAGAATCCTTTTTGTGCAAGTTCTTCTACTATTCCGTTTTCGATAAACGTGTTCGATACTCTGTCTTTGTTGTTTATAGACTTACTGTTGTTATTGTTATGACATATCTCTACTGAATCTTTAGAAGAGAAGTCGATAGTAAGCTTCGCGAAGATAAGTGTTTCAGGCATTAACTCTTTTCCAAGAGTGTATACTGAATTGAACACAGATGTTATGGATTGTTGACCATTTCCGAATCCGTGGTGTGGATCAGTAAAAGTAATTTCGTATGTGTCTTCTTTTCCTTCTACTGGTAAACAACTCTTACACATTATCAAACACCCTTGGTTGTTTAGATACATTAGGTTTGGAGATGCACCAGACTCTATTTTGTCTAAAGTGTCTATTACCCCGTCGTAAACATTGTGTCCAGATTTTCCATCTTTTTTCAGTTTTGGAGATCCGATTGTGTTTCCTCTTACGTTTATAGAAAACAATTCTTTTTCTAATACACCGTTTTGGTGTGGTAGGTTTTTAATGAAGGAGGATAAATCAATATATCCACCTTTTACATTCTCGTTTCCTACGGATACAAGATGTTTAATCTTTGCTTCAAATTTTAGCATAGTTATTTTTTTTAATTTGATTGTTCACACATTTTGGCTGTGAGTCGCCAGACGTTTTCTAGTATATTAGAACGACAACTTAGATTTCGTATATTTTTTATAGATTTTATCTCAAAAAAGTTTAAGCAAAGAGATATTCATTTTCATCATCTTTTTTCAAAAGCTTGTCTATCTGTCTTTCTCTTATATAAGAAATCATAATAGTCTTTACTTCTCTGAAATATTTGTTGTGTGATTTTTGTCTATTGACACTTCTCCAATCGTTTCCTGGTCTCAAATCACTTCGTTCTATTTCTAAATCGATGGTTTTAATATTCCAGAATTGGTTGTTGTAACTTTCATGTCGATAAAGAACAATTTCATCGGTCCCAGATACGTTGCAGACTACGTCCATGTATTTGTGTCCGTCTGCTATCATATATTCTGCCATTGGTATCTCTTGTAATACCAACAGAGTTGTGCTATTGTTTATCGGTATTATTCTCATTTGATCTTGTTTTGCCAGTCTTTTTGAACCGCTCTGTATAAGTCTGAAATCATTTCTTGATAAGGTTTTGAGAATAGAAAGCCACCGTTGATAAGACCATAGCTTTTTCTAAGATAGTCTGTTATATGACTTTCCGAGAGCTTGTCCGTTCTCAGGAATATTCCTTCGTTCGCGTAATCTGCGTTATTGTTTGGATGTCTGAACCAAATGTTGAAGTTGTCGACATTGAAGATTATCTCTTCCAATGGAAGAACCGGTTTAGGCTCTCTTTCAGGAGATTTACCACGTAGTCTGTCTAATAATCCTCTCATTTTAGTTGAATTGTGTTGAGTAGTAAACCATGTCGTAAGCCAAAGCAGCGATTTCTAATTGGGTCAATTTAGTTTCCATATCTTTTTTTTGTTTCTACAAATATAACAAAACTATTCTATGAAAGACAATTTATTGTTTCTTATCTCTCTTTTTTTCCACTCTTCGTATCCGCTTTTATTGGAGAACATTGTGTCGCAACATTCTAGGAATCTTTCAAAGGTAAGTTCGCTCAGTTTTTCAGATGCGTAAAGATTTATATCATAAAGATAGAAGTCTATATAGTAGTCAACCGTCTCGAACGGTTTTACTGGCCACGGAATAACAGATATCTTTCTCACCTTTCCACTTCCGAACGGTGCAATCCTATTCAGTTCATCGATGTATCTGTCTACTTCTTCGTGTGTCATGCTAAATAGATTTTTCTTTTAATACTTTGTTTATCTTCCATTCTCTTATTATATCTTTTTTGTTCGAAAAATGTATGTTCAAAACTTCTAGTATCATGTCATTTTGTGCCCGGATTGGAACCATGTTGTCTCCTTGCATGTTTAGAACGAAATCTTTCACACCATCATCATAGTAAGCAGTGAACAAAATGGCACGAGCATTTTCGTTGTTTTTGTAGAACATATAATAGGAAACTTCACCATGACCGTTTATGCTTCTTTCGAAACCAAGTTTGACTAATAGTCTTTTGATTTCCTGTGTTTCTTTATTCGTCATATTCCAAGCTCGTCTAATTTTGAATCTCGTTCAAATGATGTTATACAGTTTGATATTGTTTCAAACATATGTATTGAATCATATGCATCCAAATCACTTTTTATACGATCGAGAAGTTCTTTTGTTGAAATCTGCTCACCTTCTGCATTTGGTATTAGTAGGTAAGATCCGTGTGTGTATTTCTTTCTCTTATCCGACAAAGGACAGAAGAAATGCCCTAATCGGTTCAGTTCCCAACAACATTCTTTTTTTGAAAGGCCCCATTTTCTTTCGTGGTGTTCTTCGAAAAGTGTTTCACTATTGTCGTATTCTTTTACGACGTATGGTTTTCCAGGTACAAAAACTATAGCTTTAATCTTCATCTTCGTCTAATATTTCGTTTATTTTCTGTTCTCTTCTAAAAGACTCGACGATAGAGTTTATCTCTTCGAATCCCATTTCGGTATATTTCTTGAACTCTCTGACATTCTTTAGATTTACCTCAAACTCCCAATACCAATCATCTTCTTCTATATAAGCCCATAGTTTCATCTTACTGATTGGATATACGTTACACGTTTGTGCCCAATCTAAAAATCCAATCATGTTTGATTCTTCTCTGAT
>Ga0078894_10001184_pt1 | contig 19181 bp, 12 predicted proteins | sample LauGreSu1BDMLBSD_2_FD_67506 | JGI IMG/M metagenome (GOLD analysis project Ga0078894, IMG submission 67506) | Freshwater lake microbial communities from Lake Michigan, USA - Su13.BD.MLB.SD (version 4) (version 4) | ecosystem: Environmental > Aquatic > Freshwater > Lake | place: Lake Michigan... | reverse complement strand
GGAAGGGGCATCAAGTAACTTTACATTATATGTCCCTGACACTTCAAAACCGACACCCTCATCTTCAACAAGACCGTTGATATCTAAACTGATAACACTATCAATCGCGCCGGTGGTTGTAAATTCTAATGTCGACCCATCATAGGTGAATGAATCATAAATAACGTTAAGGGGTTTACCAAAAGTGTCGATAAATGTATCGTTTCTACCTTTATAATATGTAATTGTTACAGTGGAACCCTCTGGTGGTGCTTCCACAAAGGTAATTTTTGATGTTTGAGCTACGTGATAGTAATCTTCGTCCCTAACTTGTACAAGACCGTTAATTGCTACGGTAAATAATACATTTATTGTCTCACCCACACTGAATTGTGTTTGAATACCGTCAGCGGGAAAGGACGCAATCGTTACCTCAATGGTTTTTACCACATATTTCTTACTGAAGTTGTTACTTCTAATGAATTCGTTTAAAAGGAACATTCTACTAACCGCAGGTTTAACTTCAAACTCCTCATCATCGATAAGGAACCCAAGCATTGTAAACGTATAGGTTTGCATATAAAATCTACGACCATCCAATGAGTCCATTGGGGTGTTATCTTCGATTCTGTCCATTATAATAGGGATATAATGACCTTTTACACTGGTATATGACTGACGAGAAGAGAACTTTTGTAGAACAATTCTATTAAAACGGTTAATGTCTCTAAGTTTTGTACAAACTATGGTAACATCAAACGTAATATCGACCGCCACAGGTTGTGGTATCTTATAAATGTCGGCCCCCATTTGAGTTCCGTTCCATGTTGGTACGGATGCGTAAAAGAAATCTCGTCTATCGGGGATAGTTCGTTGGATTGAAGGGTTTGTACCGGGTTGAACATCGGGTCTTCTAACCACCGCAATGAATGGTAACTTCATATTACCGTCCTCATCCGCGAAAGTCCAATTGTTTGTCATTTCACCCCATCTTTGGATGGTTAAAATTCTTGGGATAATTGGAATTTGGTCACCATCAGATGTTATTTTGAAATTTTCTTTCACATAATCAAGCATACCCAAATCAAGGTCTTCGTGAAGAATTGAATCGGGTAAAAAGGTATCAGATTTTGTAATTCTTTCTAATAATTCTTTTCTTCTACCGACAATGTCGGGACCATTCATATCCTCTTTAACCCCGTAAACTTGAATGTTATTTTTTCTTTTAGGTATTCCCATGATTATATTCCACGAAATTCAGATTCTTGTGCTGGTACACAAATTATTGTTCTATAGTAAGGTTTAAAACCAAACATATTATGTTTATTGTCAGAGGTTACTTTACCGTCATTAGTTACGGTATAGTATCTAATTCTATCTTCAGATTCTGCATACCCTATGTAATCTCCGTATCTAATATCTATCTTCAATTCCTCCAAATGCTTAATGTAGACAGATATTGTCATATTACCAGGTTCCAAGTATCTACCCAAACCACCCTTATAAGTTGAGTTTTTAGGTTCTTCAATTTTTACTAAACCATTAAACTCAACAGGAGGTAAAAATTTGATTTGGTCCTTACCAACTTCTGCGTACACTTCATCAGTATCGGTCTTCTGTCTATCAACTCTAAAAAGAACCAACTTCATATTCAGGTCCCCATGTAGGTATTCTTGACCTATTTGTTGATTCAAATCAAAGTCTGTTTCTGAGAAAAACTTACTGATTCTTGTTATTGGTAACTTATGCTTCATACTCAATAAATAGTTTAATTATTCATTCTATTTTATTATATTTAGTTTATATGCAGAATAAAATACCCGAAATAGAGGCGAGGGACATACTGTTAAATTACGAAGGTTTCAACAATCAACTATTAGATTGGAAACAAAGATTCTCTACGATTAAGAATTTCCAACTTACTCGACCTCAATCTGAATATGTTTTGAAATACCACGAGACAGTACCTCGTGTTGCACGTAAGTTTTTATCAATAGCGAAGAATTTTGGTGAGAAGGTGATGGAAGACAAGAAACTAACCAAAATACCCGAAAAAATATGGTGTGAAAAACTATTATGTGAAAGTGATATGGCATACCACATTTGGGGTAAAATTGTCGACACTGAAAAGAACTATGCAATGTGGTTACCAAAAGCATCAATTATTCAGGAAGAAAAAAAATTAAATAGAGAAGTAGATTACTCACCATATTCACATAGAGCTCCAATGGAACATCAAAAAGTTGCCATTGAAAAACTATTGGCAAACGACCGATTCATTCTTGCCGATGATATGGGTTTAGGTAAAACAACTTCAGCGATTATTGCATCATTAGAGAGTGGAGCTAAAAAGGTTTTAATAATCTGTCCGGCATCCTTAAAAATTAACTGGTCAAGAGAGATTGAAAATTACTCAAAAAAGAAAACATTAATTGTTGAAGGTCGTAAGTGGGGTTCCACATTTGATTTTTACATCATCAATTATGATATTATTAAAAACTATCACACAACAGAAAAATCTGAAGATAGTGAAGCATATAAATTAATCATAAATGAAGGTTTTGATTTGGTAATCATTGACGAAGCTCATTACATATCAAATCCTACCGCACAAAGAACTAAACTGATTAATGATATTGTTAGACAAATTCCAAAAGTTTGGTTGTTAACCGGTACTCCAATGACATCGAGACCAATTAACTACTATAATCTTCTAAAAATTGTTGACTCACCAATCGCATTAAATTGGCAAGGTTATGTTAGAAGATATTGTGCAGGATATCAGTTTAAAGTTGGTGGTAAAAAGATTTGGAATACTGGGGGTGCAAGTAATCTTGATGAACTTAGAGATAGAACAAAGAACATTGTTTTAAGAAGAATGAAGACAGATATTCTTGACTTACCTGAGAAGATTATTACACCTGTTTTCTTGGATATGAAAAGTACATTCTATGATGAAGAGTTAGAAGATTTCATGAGAATTTCCAAAGACAATAAAAGTAACGAATCTATCACTGTAACTCTTAATCGTTTGATGAAAATTAGACAAGTTATTGCGTATGAAAAAGTACCATATACTTGTGAATTAATCGATAAGTTTATTGAACAAGGTAAGAAAGTGATTGTCTTTACAAACTTTACAATGAGTCTCGATATGATTCATGAAAAGTATAAGAAGAACTCTGTTACTCTTGATGGTAGAATGTCAAAAGATAAAAGACAAGATAGCGTCGACCGTTTTCAAAACGACGATAAGATTAAAATATTCATCTCTAACATTAAAGCCGGTGGAGTTGGTATTACCCTAACCGCAGCAGAAACTGTTATTATGAACGACTTATCATTTGTTCCGTCTGACCATTCACAAGCAGAGGATAGGGCATATAGATACGGGCAAAAAAATAGTGTCCTCGTTTACTATCCTGTATTTGAGAACACTATTGAAATGATTGTATACAATATCTTACAAAAGAAGAAGAATATTATTGACCAAGTTATGGGTGATGGTGAGTACTCAGAAAGTTTTGCTCAATCACTTCTTAATGAGCTCCTCTAAGTGATTAATACTTTCTTGTTTAGCATTACCTTCTTGATACTCATCAATTATCTTTCTCCACGATTCAACGATAACTGATTCGTTAAAGTCCTCATCTTTTGATGGTAAGATTACGGTGATTGATTTATCACCAATGTCAACTTTGGTTTCTTCTAAAACATCCATGTTAAATTCGATACCCTGTTTTGTACAGTACATGAAAAATTCGAAGAACACCTTCGACTTAAAAATTTTACTTATTTGTTCTTCCATAATAATGTCTTTTCTATCGAATACGTATTTGTCTCTACCGTTAAAATTTTTTATTGTTGTAATAACATCTGGTCTCATTGGTAAGAAAATTAACGTAGTTGGATTAGATTGGTGATTCTCATCCTCTTTAATGTCCATTTGAGCTAACGCCAAATAGTTAACCCCTTTTCTATGATAATCTCTTGTGTTTATCGAAGTGAATATGGTATTGTTACCATGAACCGTTGTAGTCTTTACTTGGAAAGTTTTTTTCTTTTCAGGATTGCCAACTTCTACGGTATATAGGTCAACACCTTTTACCATGTCATCAGAATCCCCTCTTGAGGTTGAATTTCTGAAAACATTGTATTTGTCCTTAAATTTACTTTTAAGAAGATACTCGACCGCCAATTCACCAAAAGTACCTTTCGCCATACTAAATGTTACAAACTCCAATAGATTGAAGATTACATCCTCTTTGGTAATTTCATTTAGATTTTTGAAAAAAACATCTCCATAATAATGTAACCAAAAAAAGTAATTATCAATTTCTGATTTAATATATGTGGGATTGTCGTTTCTTGGGTCAAACTCAATCAATTTGATTGGTTTACCATCAATCTCATCGATACCCTTTGAAATGAAGTTATTTGATATCTTCTGATTAAGGAATTGAATAATGATGTCCTGACCTGTTGCGTGTGTGTTGAATTGATTTACCCCTGACCAAGTTCCCTTATTTGTGCAAACACCCCACTTTTTGGTTTCCTCAAAAAACTTATACTGACCGAATGGAGAAAAAAACTTCTCATAGGTTTCAAACCATTTGGATAAAAGGTGTCGTTTCGCCCCCTGATATACTTCTTCCCTACCCGTACAAATCTTATTAATTCCGTGGGAAAATTTATTCTTAGTGTAGTTAAACTTAAATGTCGGTTTCACAAAATATTTCTATGATAAGCTAATATACGAATATTTATAGAAAAAAACAAATATGGCATCCACAATAATAACCCAACCCGACAGAGAGAAGTTGTATACTCAAGTTTTTCATCTTTTAGGTCTTCCTGTTAGAGGTATCGAATTAACTGAAGAACAGATGGATACATTCTTAGAGTTATCTATATCTGAATATGAACAATATGTAAGTGATTGGTTAATTGAATCACAATGGTCCGCACTCGCGGGTTTGGATGTTGATACTCAATCATTGACAAGAGCTTTTACAACGAGAAGTTTGGACTATGAAACACAGTATACCCACTCTTATTCAAAGATTGTTGGTTTACAGACAGGTGGAAATGCCGAATTAAAGAAAGATTATATCACATTGAGTGCTAATACTCAAACATATACAATCCCTGCAGGTAGAGAAATCAACGAGTTATTGTGGTTTACCCGTGCAGAATTAACCGACTCAATTGTGGACCCTTTTATCGGTGGATTTGGTGGTCTTGGTGGTGTTGGTTTCGGTGGTGTTGGTGGTTTTGCTCAAGTAGGTGCTTCAGGTTCTTATTTTATGCTACCAGCTTACGATTTATTACTTCGTATGCAAGACAGGAACATTAAAAACCGTTTAATTGGTGGTGATTTAACTTATAGAATTACTGCAGGTCCAAATGGTACAAAAATCGTACACCTTTACAACGTACCGGGTGGTAGATTCGATTTCGGTTCAATCCAAAACCACAGAGAAAAGGTATGGTATTGGTATTATGATACCATGGCATTAGATACTTGTTTAGATAAGAATAGTGGTGTGGTAAAATTACCATCCGATGTTGAAACTGAAGAATTAACTTGGGATATGTTAAACAAACCCGCACAAAACTGGGTTAGAAAATACCTAATAGCATATTCTAAAGAAGGTTTAGGTAGAATATGGGGTAAATTCTCGGGAGACTTACAAGTACCTGACAGTCAAATCAAATTAGATTACACCTCACTATTAACCGAAGCTAAAGACGAAAGAATAAAACTCATAGAGGAGTTAATGCAAAGATTAGAAAGACTTCGTCCCGAAAAAATTCTTGAAAGAAAAGGAAACGAAGCTGAAAATCTTAACAAGGCATTGAAGTATCGTCCAATGCAATCACCATTTAATGTGATTTAAACCTCTATTGCGTGATATGCAAAATCGTTACCATTGGTTTCGATAATTTCATCCTCATTGCTCTTGGTACTTTGAACCTGTAGGTTTACCACTTTTCTATTGTGGTCGACCCAATATTGGTCAACTAATTCAAGACTGTTTTCCACGTACATAAAGAATGGGTCACGTTGTACACGATTCCAAAATAGTACTTCACTATCTGATAGAGTCATCACTTCATCAAACTTATCCTGACCATCTTCTTTTAATGGATGTCCACTAACAAGTTCACACTGTGATTTTGTGAAGTACTGTCTGTTCTTAGGGTCTTCTACAAGAATATCTTCCCTTATTTCGGGTTTAAATGCACATAGTAACGGCTCAATACGTTTATTGAAGTTGGTCAAATATCTGGCAACATTATAATCTCCTGTCAAATCAGGATTGTTCACAATATCCTTTTCGGGTATCATATAACAATTGATTAGTAGATAATCATTTGGCATTGGGGTTCCATGTTGTCTCATGAATTCCTCTTGCATTTTTTTCGTTGGTTTGGACACCTTCTGAACATCACCATCAGATTTCTTTATACCATTGTTTACGTAGTAAATCGTCTCACCAAGACCCGCAGGATAATTGTTTTGTAGAACCAATTCCATGTGGGCTTGACGGGACATTAACGAACCTGACTTAGTTGTCTTCTTGATGTGTTTTTTGTAATCTTCTACAGATTGTTTAACACGAGATTTATTCGCAATTTTAGAAAGAGGAATTTCTTTATTGTAAATCTTCTCTACATATTGATAATACAACTCAACAAATGAAAGACCGTCACCACTTAATAAGTGTTTCAACCCCTCATCTAAAAATTCTACAATATATTGTTGTAGTTTTTTTGATTTAATGGTGTTACCTGTTAATTTAATAACTTCTTTACCCTTTTTATTAAGTTTAATGATGTAGTTCTTACGAGATACATTAATACATGATGGTGCGGTGTAATCGATATCCAACCCCATTTCATTTCTCATGAATACATCATTGAATTCGGCAGTATCTGCTTCGATTCCGTGGTATTCTTTACCCTCGTCAACAAGTTCATTTAATCCCTTACCAATGTATGTGTGTTCATTAATACTATCAGGAGTTTCAAAGTTTACACCATCCGTATCCATTACAAGAGGTTTGTAACCCTTTTTCATGAAGAACATAATCATCATTCGAAGACATTGGCGACCTGTACATGTAATCGTTTCACCCATATTCATATCTCCCCACGGGAATACTTGTGGTGCTGACAATGAACCAAAGTAAGCGTTAATGAAAATCTTAATAGGTAATTGTTTACGGTCGTACATCTCAGCTTGTACGGGGTCAGATGATTTTAATTCACCAGCAAGACGTTTATATTTGATACGAATGTTACGGAAATACTTTAACATCGATTTCTGAACACTCATTACATCACATTCAGGAAACACATCATACACCAACTGAATAGATGGATAAAGAGATGCGTAGTCAAATTTGACGATGTTCTTAGCGTAACCTACGTTTAATAAACGAGACAATCCACCTGTAATTGCACGTTTCTCATCTTTAGCAGGTATTGCTAAATTGTTTTCATATGACCACGCCAACATGATAATCTTCCACAGTGTTGCTGTACCCATTGTGGCAATTCTCTCATATGTTGTAGGTACTAACTTTGAAAGTAAGAAAGTTGATTGTGAAAATGAATCATCCACAATCATTGTTTCATACAAGTCATCATCAAGATACTGTTCCACAATTTTACGACCCGGCCATATCTCAAACTTACCCGGATACTTCTCAAGTAAACCATCTGTACCGGGTTCCCCAATCTTTTTATAGTTACCCGTCTTTGGGTTCACATAGAAACTCTCATTATCAAGATAAATCTTTGAAATCCATGCACCATCAACATATACACGATTAGGTTTTTCCTTCTCCAAATACTTTGTAATGTACTTCAACCCCCAAGATTTAATTTCAGAATTGATGGCTTGAGCTCTACGTACTGAGTGGGCAATATCAATAATATTGAAACCCCAAATAACGTGTTGGGTGTAAGGTTCAATTTCGTTTGCCAATTTCAAAATCCCTTCTTTTTCTTTCATACCTTGTGTGGTGAAGATTTGTGTTAAACCCTCAATGTCCACACCCAATATGAGTGCTCTTTTTAAAATAAATGGCCAGTCGAAAAATGCTGAGTTATACCCACCAATAATAGTTGGTTTAGCTTCTCTAATTAATTGAAAAAACTCCTCGATGCATTTTTTTTCACCGTCCTCACCAAATGCAGGAATTGTTCTCTGTAAACCACGGTTATCCTTAACCCCAATCAAGATTATCTGACTGTGTTCGGCTTCAAGACCCGTGGTCTCGATATCGAATACAAATCGATGCACTCCTGAGTAATCGTCGATACCTTTAAAGAGTCTCTTTTTCTTTTGAATTAGAAATTGTTCTACAGGAGATAAAATGGTAAAGAGAGATTTTGTCTTTTCACCCCATGGGTCTACACCACCTTGTCGAAAGAAGTTAACCAATTCGGTATAACCTTTCATACACTTCACCAAATGAGTCATGCCGTTTTGTAAACGTTCATTACCATGAGTTTCTAACTTTTCAATTAGAATCCCATATTCACCCATCTTCTTCTTTTGAAGCGCTTTATTGTTTTGATAGAAATTTAAACCACTAAGGTCACCAACCCAAAGGAATGGAACCAATGTGTCTTGTTTGATAACCTTTCCCTTTTCAGGGTCTTGGATAATCTTGAAAATTTTGTTTGTTCGGTAATCATACTCAACCCCAACTATGTATTGTTCGGGGTCCCAACCGTTTAAGAAGTTCTCGATAACTTCTTGAGAAATCACTTCTGACATATTCATATATTTTAAAATGACACATTTGCTTACACCACCGTGATGTAATTTGTCTTACTAACAAATATACGGAATATTATGCGATTTTACAAATCCGTTGAATAATAATTCTCTTTTAAGTCGTTCTCACTAAAATTCCATCTTTTGATTAATCCGAGTTGGTATCCGTCAAAGAATAACTCAAGATGTTTGTGGAAAGCGAAAGCAAATGCATCAACCCCCGATTTGACTTGTAGGTGTTTTTCTTGTTCTAAACCACCCAAATAATCATCAAAAATCATTATCCCACCATCTTTTAGATGATAAAATGCATTTACGGCATCCTCTAAAACGTGACAAGACATATGACTACCATCGATATAAACGAAATCCAAAAATTCTTTGTTCTCACCGTCATGTGAGAAATTTTTAAAAGCATCTCTCGATTCTCCATGAAACAATGTTACGTTCTCATATGGTTGAATATTTGATTTTAAATAATCTGATTGATTTATATCCATCAAATATAGATGTGACCCACTAAGATGACACAAACGTTCCCTAATGTACACCGAAGATGCTCCGTGGAAACTACCGATTTCCAAACAGATGTTAGGTTTCTCAAACAAAAAATTTAAAGCTGTTTCCCATTTTTGAATGTGGTCTTTAAACCATATTCGTTCATTTTCGGGATATGTGAAATGTAAAGGAAAATTGAACATAATTTATAATCAATAAATTATGATATGAAATATTTTCCCCTTAGTAAATGGTAATGAATAGTTTTTCTCTAACCGGTAAAATCAACTTAGTTGTCGGATTTAAGTTAGTATCAAGAAACTGCACTGTTACTTTACCCTCGTATTTACCGACATTGGCGGTTTGAGATTCTGTAAAACGATGAACAATATAGTATTCATCTGTTGTTTGGTTGTACTTTTTGTTTCTTGTGGTGATGTTACACTCGGAATTTAATATCTCAGGTTCACCATCCTCAATTCTATACATATCAAAGGTAATATCGCAATTTTCCAATAAATCATTAAATGATGATTTGTCATTTTTACCATCATCAAGTAATCTCATTTTTAATATTGGGTCACTTGCCCCTTGTCTTATAAAAAATTCCATATTCTATAAATATTACACTGTTGGTGTTTGTGTCAAAGTAGGTGTAACGGTCGGTGTTGGTGTTGGTACATTACCCCATTTCACCAATAATGAACTATTTCTTGAATCAATCTCACTATCACTCAGTGCAGAGTTATCGTACATAAATTCATGAAGTCTACCTTCAAAAAGACCACCATTAAAAGGATTATTATTTAAAAATATCTGTTCAATCTTGGTATCCGTTGATGGTATTGTTGAATTGTATGTTAATGTCTGTTCATTACCATTTAACCAAAATCTTAATCGTTCTTGATTAGATGATTGACTTCCATCAAATTTTACCGTTAATAAATAAGTTGCTATATTATCTTGTGGGTACTGCAATGCGGTGTTGTATCTAAGATTACCACAATGCACTGAGAATCTAGAATTACTTTTTGATAGTGAACCTCCCGCTTGGACGGGTATCCCAGACTCATTTTTATTATAAAACAAACCATAAGAACTATCATTTATTTCGGTATAAATGACAAAGATAGTATAACCAGTTGTGGTTGTTTCAGTCATACCCGTAACCCCAACCTCATAAAACGCAGAAGTCCATGGATTAAAATTCTGAGTTGAACCTAAACCATTTTTAAGATTTGAACCCCAATATCCAAAGCTATCAGTAATACCATTATTGTTATAACCTGATGAATCTTTCCATCTCTTGAAGTTTCCTGATGATGTTAACTCCACATCACTAATATTTAAAAAATTACTTGGACTTGATGAATCTAAGTGTACAATGGTTGTACCCGTACCTAATGGTGTGGATGTTGGTGTTAAAGTGGGTGTTGGTGTTGACGTAGGTGTTGCGGTTAATGATGATGTTGGTGTGCTGGTTTGTGTAGGTGTTGGGGTAGCGGTTTGACTTACTGTTGGAGTTAAGGTAGGAGTTGGTGTTGGAGTTAGGGTGGCATATGCATCCGAACTCTCAACAATTAATATATCAACTTCAGTATTGCCATATAATTGATAAGGATTACCATTACACATTGGATTAAATCCAAAACTTATATTAGTTGAACCAAATACGGTACGAGAATGAACAACACACCCATTAAATAAAACATGAAGATACCCACTTCCACTACCACTCATTGTTATACCAAGTGTTGTGAATGTTGAATTCCAAGACTCGTTACCAAAAAAGTTTGTTGTTGTATTAATTGCTTGTTGGGATTTACCCAATGGTAAATTACCCGTTGTAAATGATAATGATTGACTTGTTCCGTAAGTAAAATTTTCAACAACCAATGTTTCGTGGTTATTAAAAATAGAAAAACTTGGTATGTATGTTGTGGTTGTTGGGGTTGGCGTTAACGTTGGTGTTTCCGTCAATGTTGGAGTTGGTGTACTTGTTTGACTTGCGGTTGGTGTTGGAGTTGCCGTTAATGACGACGTTGGTGTATTAGTTGGTGTGGGTGTTGGTAAATTTCCTAAAACTCTTGAATATACTGATATCATCTTTAATTTTCATTTTATAATGTAATTTCAAAAGTTGCGGAATAACCCTTACTTCCTGTTTGAGGTGGGGTGTTACCATATACAACATTTAATGTGTTTCCCGATGTTAATGTAAGTGGAGTTGGGAAAGAATAACTAATATTTCTCTGTCCACCTGTATGTGTCCAAGTTACTGATGACGAAACTTCATTTGATGAATTTCTCATCTCTAAAATAAAATCAGTAGAACTCGATGAGGACACATCACCATATGATGCGTTAACACTGGTGATTGTTTTATTGTGATAATCTGAAGGAATCGTAACGAACGCATCCCTCATAGAATTACTAACCACAAAATCAGATATACTAATCGAAGCGGGAACCGCATTTATTGATAGATAATCCGAAGATGATGTTGTGTATCCTGTAATTGTTACAGTACCTCCCGTACTGTTATTTAATGTGGTAGTACCATTAGAATGGGTACCTCCCGTTATTGTTACGTCAGAACCATAGAATATTTTCCAACGAGCATTTTCTCTTGTTGTGCCACTAACACCTTCAATTGTTGACCCGGTCCAAGCATTGATAAAATCTCTACCCACTTGTGACCTTGCATTAACCACGGTGTTTGTGGTATTTTGAGTGATACCCGAAGAACCTGTTAATCCTGTTAATGGTGACCACAAAGATTCGTAGTTAGGTATTGTATATTGATAAACAGTATCAGTTTCATGAACATATACTAACATACCCAACCTTCTTCTACCTGAAGAAATGTTATCAGAATTTAATGTTAGTGTGGTCCATTGAAGACCCGAATTGGGTTGCACGGCAATTTGAATGGGTATCGTGTTTCCAGAAAGATTCTGTACCCCTGTACCCGAAAATGTTAATGTTAGGTTTTCTAAATAAAATACCTCTTGATATCCACCAACTTGTGAAACTGAGAAATTTGTACCTTGATTAGATGTTAAACTAACACCTTGAGGTGCTGATAATGAATCGTTAGATATTGGATTTTTATATTCGAAACTCATGGTGTCTTATGATTTTAATGCTCCTGTAAAGTATAGTGATGTTGTTAATGGTATTGATGCCGGTAGTACAAAGTTTGGTGTTACCCAAAGAACTCGATATGTCCCTGCCGGTATTGCCGCTCCCGATGTTACTGTCACGTTAAGTGAGTTTTGTATTGGTGCGCTACCCGGAATGTCATTATAGATTTGACTACCACCACTACTTGTTCCCAAATCAACTTTATATGTTGACATAGTACCACCAATACCATCTAATGGTAACCAAATTGAATAGAAGTAAGTAATGTTCGAATTTATAATACTGTTTGAAACCTGTATTGAATCAAAAAGATATGTTGACTGCGAAATATTAGATGATAATGAAATAGGGGTCACAAAATTTCCACCACCATTAATAAATGATGGTTGATGTGCATAGATATTTAAATCGTTTGAGTAATTACCACCACCGTTACTTGGGGCTGCCCCGGCACCATAATATGACCACCACTCTGCGGCTCCGTTATCACCAGCATAAGACAGTAATGTTGAATCGTTTGTTGATGTCTGAGGTTCCGCAAATATGTACGCTTTGTACGTACTACCCTCACCACTCGCTGTTGGTGTATTTGTTAAAGTAGGAGTACTTGTCCTTGTTAAAGTTGGTGTTGATGTCGTTGTAGGTGTAACAGTTGGAGTACTACTTGATGTTGACGTTAACGTTGGGGTTGATGTATTTGTTAGGGTCGGTGTTAACGTTGGTGTTGACGTACTTGTACTCGTTAATGTCGGTGTTGATGTTGGAGTTCGTGTTGGTGTAGGTGTTGGTGTTGAACAGTTTACAACCACCGATTTTGCCAACTTGGTTAATGGATTGTTTTTATCTCTAACTACCGTCCAAAATGTTCCGTCACCACTTGTAGTGATTATTAATGCAGTACCATCTTGCCAAAAACTACCATTATCTAACGCATCCTGTTCACTGGCATATACAAAACCACTTATTTGATATTGACCCGAACCACCTGTTAAACCACTAACAACTGCGGATGACATTCCTCCACTACATGAATATGTTGTATTGAAATTTAGTGGTCCATATGTTGCGGTTAATGTTGGGGTGACTCCCGGTGTTCCTGTTGTGGTAGGTGTTGTGGTTGGAGTTGGGGTTGCGGTTTTTGTTGGTGTGGGTGTCGGAGTTGCGGAATTCGTTAAAGAAACTCTTAAAATATCCGATGTGGTAAATCCTGTTGTAAATGTGTAAAATGAATTTTGTGATGATAGATTTTGAGTCTCTATTAAAATATCATTTCTATAATAATTAACCACATATGAGCCACTACCACTCAGAATAACAGTAATTGTGTTACCACTTACAATACCACTATGTGTTGCATATCCCGTATTACCATTAGTAAGTGGGTAACTAAAATTCCATGTTGCAGAGAAACTTCCCGTATGTGTAACTATAGAAACACCTGTGGTGTTTTGGTTTTCAATTATAAAATTTGTTAAAGACGTTGAAGTAACCGCCGGTGTACTAGTTAACGTAGGTGTAACCGTTGGTGTGCTAGTTAATGTAGGTGTAACCGTTGGTGTTGTTGTATTAGTCGCCGTTACTGTTGTTGTCGGGGTTGGAGTTGATGTGGAAGTTAACGTAGGTGTTGATGTTGCAGTTAAAGTTGGTGTTGGCGTTGGGGTTATAACATAATGAGTTACATAAACCTCACATTCTTGTAAAGTATTAAAAACAACAATTTTATCGGTATCATTAGGTACCTCAATTGACACACCGTCACCAGTTACCAAATCATTGTATGAAATTAACGATGCATCATCATTTGTTCCATATAACTTAGAAAATTGATATTCGGTATTACCAGTGGTGGTATAAAGGATGTCATAAGGACCCACAGAATCACCCTGTGTTATTTTTATTTTAAAGAATTTTGCCATCTATATTTTTTACTTAATTGTTAAAATAAATTCGTTACCTGATTTGAATGGTGCAGTATCTGTGTCTTTTAATTCCTTTGACATATAGTAAAATTGTTCTTTTTCTACTTCAAATGGAAATCCTAATTCACCTTTAATTACACCCTTAATGTGTTCTACTGTCAATGGTTCATCCGTATTAAAAGATTTTGAAACCTTTTTAATCTTTTTACCATTTTTGTTAAAAACTATTGCATTTACATCTAATATTTTCATAATTTCTTTTTGTTTTTTTTTAATTTAATGATTAGTTTAGTTATTAATAATCACTCCAAAATAAATAATCATTTGATGTCCATTCTTCATCATAAGCATCTAACTCCACTGATGTGATTGTTTCTTCACTAACTAAGAAATATTCATTATATCCTTCATTGTTAAATTTAACAACAAATCTATCCTTTATTCCAAAAGTGTCATCCCAAGCAGAATATGTTGTTGCTTGTGAATTTATTAATGTTCCAGATAAATTGTATAAATTTATTTTAACATTACCATTATCATTAGAATCTTCATATACAAACATAAATCCATTTTCCCCAACTCTAATACTGTATGAATCATATTCTGGAAATGATAATTCAGATGTAATTCCTGTTAATGATAAAACTCTAAAACCTAATTCGCCATTACTGTGTAAAACCATCACTCCTGGATTAAGGAACGTATCTGTATAATATACTTCCGCATAATCTATGCTACTATAAACACCAGTTGATGTGAATCCTGTTGAACCACTATAAACATAATAACCCTCAGAAGTACCACCACTCAACGAGAAGTTAAAATATGCTGAAGTTCTTTCTGAACCTGAGTTATAACTGTTTTGAGTATTTAAATTTTTACTTAATGTATCCAATATTGTACCGTCCTCACTTACCAATAACAAATCAATGTCCATATACTCATTAGATATTACCTCATATATTGTCCTATCACCTAAATCTTCGGAATTAACGTATGTAATACCTGAAAATGGTATTTGAGTTGTTGTAATTGTTTGTCCTGTTGATGTAATTGTTAAAAACTCAAAAAAGTCACCTCTAGCCATTATTGTTCTATACATATTACTTTGTTGACCATAAGTTTGGACAACCATTCCTACGTTATCCGCAAGTTGATATGTGGTAAATGTTGTTTGATTTCTTAACATATAAACAAAATCACAATAAGTAACTACGGGTCCAATATTTACATTATCTACTTCGTTATGAAACATAATAACCACTCCACCATTTAAAGTACTATCATTTGGCCAAAAATCAGAATCCTCGTCCACACTAAAATCTGTATATGATGTACCGTGTACGTGAGATGTTTGAGTTAATGTTTGAGTATCTCCATCATAATGTATTATTTTATAATCAACATCGTCATCATTAATATTATGATACACCGCACAATATTTGTTATCACCTAAAAAATCACTACTTCTAGAGTTATATGTTGCGCCCGTTAGAGATACTGTTTCTAAAATCGTACCACTTGTGTCATATATCTCAAAATTAGTGTAACTATTACTTGCCCCTTGAATTTCCGTTTCAACAACTATAAAATCTGTGTTTGCTTGCATCTTATGTCTAACGTATGTGCCGTCAGTCCAAGTTTTAAATAAAGTTTCAGTACCATCTTCTGGATTAACTATGTATGATGAACCTGGTCCATTGTATGTCCAACCACTTAAAGGTGGAACATCATCCCATTTCTCAATAATAAATTTATTATCAGAAGTAACGGCATCATCATACCACTCAATATCAATATAATGTGTCTGAGGGTCCCAAGTATAGGTATGAACAGTTATACCGTTTGAATATGTTAAAACACCATTGTCACCATCTTCATAGGTTAATACTCTACCATCTAATGAATTTGAAGAAGTTGAATCCGTTGTTCCTGAATATCTACCAATTTCTGAACCACTTACATCGGTGAAAATTACCAATTTTTCTTGATAATCAGAATCTCCTTCAAAAACGTGCATAAATCCTGAATCTTGTAGTGGTTGTACATTAACATTGTTCCAATATGTTGAATCAACACCTAAGTCAATAACTTCTGCGGTGAAATCATCAAAGTTTAAGATTCCGATTCCGTAATTGTTTGAACCAATTATTTTATCTACATAGACAAATAATTGTGCGTTACCAACTGGTTCTGGTATGGTTAATGTGTAAGTGTAATCATACTCAGCAAAATAAAGTGAGTAGACACCATACGGATGAGTTGTAATATTATTAAAAGGGATTGTTTTTGACCCAAGGTTTTGAGTTGTTCCTGATGTCGTACCTGTATATGGTACAAATGTCACCGTTGCTGTCTTTCCGCTTAGGTTTTCACTTGTGATTCTTGCTCCTATTGCCATTTTAGTTTTGTGTTTTTATATAAATATCTTATTTTATTCTATCTTGTATTATCTGTTATTTTTTATTTTATAAACCATATTTTGATTTATCCGTATTGTAGTTACCTAAAACCTCGGATGCGGTCAATGATTTATTATACATTCTAACTATACCCATTCTACCGTTGAGTGATTGTTGATATTCATTTCCGTTGTAATTACCGAGATATAATGGATTTGTTGAATTCTTTACACTTGTAAATGAGTGTGAGTTACTACCTTGACTTATACCATTAACATAAAGGGTAATGGAATTTGAAGCTACATTACTCCATACACCCACTATTTGATACCATTGTCCGGTGCTTACTGTATAACTCGGTGAAGTGACAGATGTTGTTCCGTTACCAATTTCTAAATAAGTTGCTCCCTCAGCATTGGTCCTTAATCCGTAACTCCAATCAGACGCACCTCCACCGTTATCGGTTTTTGATATGAACGTTCTTTGACTACCGGTAATCACAGAATGATAAATCCAAGCTTCAAAAGTAAAATCACCAGTTTGTGGTTCTAACCCTATACTATCGGGAACTGAAATTTGTGAAGAGGTTCCATTAAATGTAAGGTATGGTGATGTAAATGTTATATTTGACATCGTTCCTGTTCTACCCTGACCGGTCAAATCATTAATTGTTGTTCCGGTACCTGGATATGAAAACGTTACAGAAGGGTCATAATGTAAAACTAATCCACTCGTTTCAACACAATTAATTGTTACCGACTTCGCAATAATATTTGAAGGGTTTTCGGTTTCCCTTACTGCCACCCAATATGTTCCACTTGAACCTATGGTTACAACCCCAACATTTCCACCAACTATAGAACCCCAAAAAGTTGCGTTAAGTGCACTATTTTCGGTAGCGTGTATTCCTCCGGTATATTGGTAATTATTAGATACCGAACCAACAAGATTACTTATACTAATTGAACCGTCATTCTGACAAATACCTGAAATTGTAAAATTCAAAGGAGGTAAAGTAGATGTTGGTGTCGGTGTACTCGTCGCAGTTGGAGTAGGTGTAGGTGCACTAGTAGAAGTAGGTGTTGGTGTTGGGGTACAATCGACAAGTATTGATTTAGCAACAACGTTTGATTGATTATTTCTATCTCTTAATGCAATCCAATATGTTCTTGTGGTGTTAAAATATGGAACACTACTACTAACAGTATTAATTGGATTTGAAATTTGAATCCATCCCGTTTCATTCAAAGCTTCTGATTCACTATCATATAATCCAGTTCCTCTATCATATACCCCCGAACCACCGATATGGTTATTCGTATAAACGGCACCACCATTAATACAATCAGATGATATTGTAAAATCCAAAGGACTTTCTGTTGAGGTAGGTGTAGGTGTTGGTGTGCTACTTGATGTTAACGTTGGTGTTGGAGTCGGTGTTTCCGTACTTGTTGGTGTTGGGGTCGATGTGGCAACACTACATAAAATATCAGTACAATCTGTGACTATAGTTGAAATATCTAAATCGTAATCATAAGATGGTCCATTATCAATTCCAACAATTGAATAACAAGTATTGGTGTCAACATTATAAGTTCCACTTAATGAAGGATTCGTACTTCTACCATATTTGTTATCACCTAAATTACAATTCAATAAATAATAATAGTAATAAGTTATTGTGGGTGTTGGGGTCGGTGTTGGGGTTGAACAAATCCAAGTGGTAACAGAACTATTATAGTTTTGTAAAACATCTGAAGATGAAATTGCCCCATCCCATATTTCTAATCTACCAAATTTCAATGCGGAATAACCACCATCACCTAAGTTTGTAGTATCTGCGGCACCTATTGCATAATATAAACCATTACCACTTTCATAAGGTACCTCTCTAACAACTGTTGATGAACCAGCGCTTTGACCATTCACATATGCGGTCAAAGTTGTATTGTTGTATACAAACCCAATATAATACCAATTATTAAGAGGTGTTGATATTGATGATGTTATTGTACTACCATATGGCCAAACACTAAACTTCAATGTTCCACTAACTAATTCAATTTGTGAATCGTGCCAACCAAAGTTTAGACCACCGCCACCTTGTTCACTCAATATCACTCCATTATCTGTTAAATAAACCCAAAGGAATAAAGACGTGTCTGTAGAATCATAAAATGATGCAATTGAAGTGTCGGTTATAACGTACTGGTCAGTACCATTCAATACTATTGATGATGTACATCCATCATTTTGATATGACGGTGAGCCAAATATACTTGCAGTCGTATTACCCAAAATGTCCGTAACCGTTGTTCCACTTCCTGAATATGAAGATAAACTGTTTATGTTAAGGTCAACAATTTTATTATATGGCACTATTGTTTCCGTAGGAGTTGGTGTTGGTGTTTCCGTAGGAGTTGGTGTTGGTGTTTCCGTAGG
>Ga0078894_10001183_pt1 | contig 19185 bp, 3 predicted proteins | sample LauGreSu1BDMLBSD_2_FD_67506 | JGI IMG/M metagenome (GOLD analysis project Ga0078894, IMG submission 67506) | Freshwater lake microbial communities from Lake Michigan, USA - Su13.BD.MLB.SD (version 4) (version 4) | ecosystem: Environmental > Aquatic > Freshwater > Lake | place: Lake Michigan, USA... | reverse complement strand
TCATTTAATGGCAAATTCACGGTAGCTAGCGATGTTTCATTTGGCACAACCTTGAATGTTGGTAAGGATGCTTCTTTCAATAGCAAACTGCGGGTTGGCAATGATGTTTCGTTCAATAGCAAGTTCACAGTTGCCAGTGACGTGTCATTCAATGGCAAATTCACGGTAGCTAGTGATGTGTCGTTTGGCACAACCTTGAATGTTGGCTCGGATGCTTCTTTCAATAGCAAACTCAAAGTTGGCAATGATGTTTCGTTCAATAGCAAGTTCACAGTTGCTAATGATGTTTCTTTTAATGGCAAGTTTACGGTAGTCAACGACGTTTCGTTCAATAGCAAGTTCACGGTAGCCAGTGACGTGTCGTTTGGTACCAGCTTAACGGTGAATGGCATCACGGTTGGTCGTGGCAATAATAATGTAGATACAAGTACTGCGTTTGGTTTTGAGGCATTAAAAAAAAATACTAATGGTACACAAAATGTTGCAATTGGCTACCAGACATTGAGTCTAAATAATACTGCTGGTACCAATAACACTGCAACTGGCTACCAGGCATTATATAAAAATGCTAATCACAGTAACACTGGAATCGGATCTAGTGCGTTATTCAACACTGTAACCGGTACGACTAACACTGCACTAGGAGCTGCGGCAGGATATAATAATCAAAATACTAGTTATAATACATTCTTGGGCGCCGGTACAGATCTTTCTGGTATAAACCCAACGTGGACAAATTCTACCGCAATCGGATATAATGCAAAAATCACTGCATCCAATCAAATCATGTTAGGAACATCGATGGAACAAGTTAGTGTGCCTGGAAAACTATTTGTTTCCAACGACGTTTCGTTCAATAGTAAGTTCACAGTAGTCAACGACGTTTCGTTCAATAGTAAGTTCACAGTAGTCAACGACGTTTCATTCAATAGCAAGTTCACTGTTTCCAACGACGTTTCATTCAATAGTAAGTTCACTGTTTCCAACGACGTTTCATTCAATAGTAAGTTCACTGTTTCCAACGACGTTTCATTCAATAGTAAGTTTACGGTAGCTAGCGACGTTTCATTCAATAGTAAATTAACGGTTGGTAATGACGTTTCATTCAATAGTAAATTAACGGTAGCTAGCGACGTTTCTTTTGGCACAACCTTAAATATCGGTTCGGATGCTTCGTTCAATGGCAAACTCCGGGTAGCCAATGATGTATCATTTAATAGCAAGTTGACGGTAGCTAATGACGTTTCTTTTAACAGCAAACTCACGGTAGTCAATGACGCATCGTTTAATAGGAATGTAGACATTTCAGGCAATTTGGTTATCTGGGGAAACCTTTCCGTATATCAACAAAAAGATACCATGGTTATCAATACTACCATAAATAATTATGAAATACTTGCAACCAAAGACATTTCATTGAACGGAAATCTAGTAGTATCAAGGGATGTTTCTTTAAATAGTAAACTGTTTGTGAAGACAGATCTATCTGTTAACGGAAATATTACGGTTGGTAATGCTCTGGTTCTACCTATTGGAAGCGGGGGTACTAATGGACCAATTGGTTCCTTACGATATAATATAGTTAATGGAGTTGAATCGAATAATGGTACCGCTTGGTCAAATGTCGGTGGGGTGATTAGTACCAGTAAAAATGTAAAAATCACTGCTTCGGACAACAATGGACTTCAATTTTACGCAACACCACTCGCTACATACAACGGAAACGGAAACGTACCACAAGAAGTTATGCGTATAGATAATAGTGGAAATGTTGGAATTGGAATAACAAATGCTGAAACTGGTGCTGGATTAATTCTTCCAGCAGCAGCATTGACAATATCACGTCCAGCACCTACGGTTGGAACTGGCGATAGTACTGCTACAACAAACTTTACACCAACCGAATTACTACGATTACAACTTACTGATAATAATTCTGGAAGTCCAAACCAGGCTATTGGTAGCGGTGCCAAAATATCTTTTTATAACAATACTGACACTGCATATGGATCAGTTGATTCAATGTACGAAATGGCTTCTATATCCGGTATAAAATTAGATAACATAGATTATAATTATGCTGGCGGTCTAGTATTTTGTACCCATTCAAATGTCACCAGTGCATCTGCATCACCCGTTGCCACTGAACGTATGAGAATTACTGCAAATGGAAATGTTGGTATTGGGACAATAGCTCCTGCGTGCCCATTGGATGTTAGTGGAAATGCAAGTATATCTGGTATTTTATCTCTCATTGATTTATCCAGTACACGTATTAATAATACGTACCTTTTCCGTAAAAATAATTCGTTGATGCTTACGTGTAGCGGGGATAATGTTCCCTATTATACTAGTACTTTCAATTCGGATAATTCTGTATACATAGGTGCCTTCGCCGGAACTTCAGCCACCACCGCTGCTAATAATGTGTTTATTGGAACTTATGCTGGTAATAAAACTACCACTGGGCTGCATAATACGTTTATAGGTTCTAATGCAGGTGCAAAATGTATAGGTGGTAGTTATAATACTTTTATCGGCGAATTTAACGGTTATAACGTAACCGCTGGTTCTAATAATGTTACAGTTGGTACCGCGGCTGGTTGGCGACTTGGTTCTGGTTCCAATAATACATTTATTGGAACCGAAGCTGATTTTAAAACTGAAACTCCGACTGACAATATTCCAGCAAATACACAGTGGCAACGCTCCACTGCAATTGGATATAGAGCAAAGATTTATGGTAATGACCAAGTTATATTAGGCGACCTCACTAATTCTGCAGTATGGACGTATACATCTAATATGCAAGCAACTACATTTAATGCTATTTCTGATTATCGTATTAAAGACAATCTCATTTCCTTGCCAGATTGCTCTTTCGTAGTTGACCCATTGCGACCAGTATACTATCGTAATACACTTACTAATAAACAAGATATTGGTCTCATCGCCCACGAAGTACAAGAACATTTCCCCTTTTTAGTCAACGGGGAAAAAGATGGTGAACACAATCAAAGCGTCAATTACACCGGTTTCATTGGTCTATTAATCCACGAAATTCAACAGTTGAAACAACGGGTATCTGACTTGGAAAAACAAGCAAATAAGTGAAGACAAATAAGCTAACCAGAATGCACAAGGGTCAATAAACAAATATATTTAGTATTGCATATATTTGTTTCATTTCTAATACATTCAAAACACTGATAACATTATACTGTCATACATATATAATAATCTGAAATATGCCCGAAGGCGATTGGTTGTATGATTTATCAGCAAATCGTTATAAAAAAACCTATATGAATGGGTTTTTAGATATAAGCGGTAATCTCACTATACGAAATGGCAGTCTATATTTAAATAATGGCGATATTTCACATAATGGCAATCTCGTCCTATACGGAGATGCGAGCATTAATTCTAATTTAATTGTAACCAGCAATCTTACCGCAAAAGGAAATATAAAGGTTGGACTAGACGCATCCTCACAAACGAATATCACCGTACAGGGAAACTTAACTAGTAATACATTAAACATTAGCAAAGATGCGTCGTTCAATAGTAAATTATATGTGGGTGGCGATATGTCATTAAATGGTACCTTGTGTGTGGTTGGCGATGCGTCATTCAACAGCAAATTATACGTGGCGGGCGATGCATCATTCAACAGCAAATTATATGTTGCCGGAAACACATTGATAAGTAAAATATTAAATGTTACTGGCGATGTTAGTTTCAATTCGAAACTCGTCGTCCAAGGAAATGTGCATATTAATAGCAAATTGACAATTGGGGGATATGCTTTCTTTAATAGCCGTCTTATTGTTGCAAGTGATGTTTCAATTAATTCCAATTTAATTGCAAAGGGCAATGCCAACTTTAACAGTAATCTATTCATCGGCAATAGTCTCACGGTTAAAGGCAATTCCCTTATTACCGGCAATGTGGGTGTCGGCACGACAACGCCAGCGGTCTCGCTTGATATAAGTGCCACCGATGCCCTACGTATTCCGACGGGAACAACCGGACAACGTCCAACCGCCAATACAGAAGCTATACATGGCGGTTATATGCGATATAATACCACTACCAATAAGTATGAGGGCTTTGGCACGGAGTGGCGGAATCTTGGCGGCGTAAGTAATGCCGCCCAAAACGCAAAAATTAATGCCACGTCTACCGAATTTGAATTTTATACGGCTCCATTGGGATCGGTGAATGCAGCCGATGCAATTGAATCTATGCGAATAAAAACTACGGGGGACGCTTCGATTAATTATCGGTTATCGGTTGGCGGCAATGCATCGGTAGGGGGCATTTTAAATATTGCGAATCATAACGGGTCTACGACTGGATTAAAACTAAACGGTACATTGGTGAGAGCCACGGCGGCACAGATAAATCGGTTGGTCGTCACTCCGGGCAGTGCGAGTGCCAGTAAAGCGGTTGTACTGGATGCGAATAAAAGTATATCCGGTATTAATGATTTGACGTTAACCGGAAATTTAACGGCGGGTAACCTCTTCATCAATGGGACCACAACCAGTATTAACTCGAACGCTCTTAATATTACCGATAACATCATTGGACTTGCAAACGGCACCGTAACGAACGGAGACGCCGGATTTATTATTACTCGTTCTGCCGGAAATAAATTTTTTGGGTGGAATCAGGCGTCATCCAAGTTTATTTTTGGAAATACCACCGGTACCGGAACTAGCACGTCGATTACGGTAACCCCGGATATATTGAAAGCGAATCTAGATGGTAGTTTGAATATCGCATTAGATAGTACGAATGCATATAGATATTTATACTTTACTAATAATACCACTGGATATGGTTCCATCTACGCAAATAGTAATTTGAAGTTTAATCCATCCACTGGCGATTTAAGTGCGGCTACATTTGTCGGTGCGTTGACCGGGACTAGTCAGGTTAGCAGCGCCATTACAATTGCGACATCTAATAGCGCAACGGCATTACCCCTTGCACTATCCACTATTGCTAGTGGAAATGCGAGTATTGTAAAGAATACAGGCGTTACATATACACCCAGCACTGGTACAATTACTTCTGGATTGTTTAATGGTAATATTATTCATGCGGCACCAAATATTACCTCCATGTCTACATTAAGTACAGTTGGAAATATAACTACCGGCACCTGGTCTGCTACTGGAATATCCGCCGAGTATATAGTAGACGGATCGGTTACTTCTGCAAAATTTGCAACGGGTTCAATTACTGCCGCTAAAATTGCGAATGCCGCCATTAATTCGACTAATATTGTTGTTGGCACGATTGACTCGGCCAAACTCGCCACAAATATAATAAGCAATATCAACATTGCATCAGACATATCTAACAATAAATTGGCATCGTCTGCATTTACTATTGGCACTACGATCATTAATTTGGGAGATACTACTTATGATATTTCGGGGTTGACTTCAATCGCCACTACTGATTTAAGTGGGAAGATTTTTGGAAACCTGGATGGAACTATATATACTCAAACCCAAAGTGCGATTTCTAGTATGCCCGGTGTTACGTCCTTTGGTACCACGGATATTTCTACATCGATTACTGGAAATATAACATTTACACAAGACCTCTCGCTAAACGGCCAATTTACACAAACCGGTACGCCGGTGAATACGATTGCTGGGGCGGTAACCTTTTCCAATAAACCAACATGTACCGATCCTTCTACGAATAACGTAAATGAGTTTATTACGGTTGGCGATGTAAACAATACTACCTTTACTGGCGGCAGTGCTCCTGCGGATACTACATTTATTGTAACCACAAATACGGCACAAGACATTTCTGGTACTAAGATATTTGCCACCACTCCTTACCAAGAAATAGACGTTGGTTATAACGATAATTCATATAATGCGGTAAATGGATATTTTGCTTTGTCCAAAGATACTGCCCAAAAATATGCAGATGGACTTAGCTTTAATGCAGCAAATATAAGAAATGACAATCAAACAATACTTCCGTCTGTATCTTTAACCTCCATCGGATATGGTTCCTGGTTCCCAATTGCATATTCGCCAAGTTTAAATGTATACGTAGCGGGCTACTCATCATACCCGCCAAATATTAGTATGGCATATTCGTCAAATGGCATTAATTGGACATACAGCACTAGTTTATATCTGTTGTCAGGTACTGTTTCTAGTGCAACTAGTTCACCGTCAACGACTTCTACGTTTGGTATAAGTGAGATTGTGTGGGTTCCTGCACATGCAAATATTACGTCTAGGACCAGTTATTGGGGACTAAATATATCAAATGGATATTTCATTGCAGTTTCATATGATGGCAGTTCTAGATCGATAATATCCATAGACGGCATTAATTGGTATATGCGTACAACCGGTGGTCCGTCACAAGTTTATAATATAACATATATTAGTGAAATTAATGTATTATTAACAGGAAGACGACAACCCTCATCTACCGTATACACGAGCAATACAAATGACCCATTAGTGTGGAGTACCTCGCCATATGGTTCTAATGCACAAATTGTCCTTGAGGGAACGACAACACAATTAACTACTAAATGGTGGGAGGCAAGCACATATTCTTATATAAATAACCAAGTAACCGTGGTTCTTACACATACACAAGGTAATGATAGTAACAATTACTCTGCGGTTTCTACGAATGTATCTAGCACAAATGCAGGCTCGTTTATTGCATATCGAAAGTTTTACACATCACGCAATCCACTAACTTTATATACTGGTTATGGAAACTGGCAAGGGCTTGCATGGTCTTCATCCCTTAACCTATTTGTGGCGGTTGGTGGGTTTGGTCGTCATGTAGCTAGATCATCTGATGGAATCACGTGGGATGTGTCACTCGATGTATTACCCATATCACCCTCTAACAATAATTCAACGACAAGGGTTAACTGGATAGCGGATAAATCCATGTTTATTACCACTCCAAGTAGCTTTGCTACTCCTACAATGTCTACATCGTTAGATGGAGTTAATTGGACTTCATATGATCTTACTAGTGCCGGATTAAGTCGTAGTGCTGGAAGTAGCCCACTTCCGGCTTCTACTAATTATAGGCAAAGCAAACTCTTATATGTGGCGTCCCTAAGTAAGATTTTTTTTATTACACAAGATTCCTTAATATATAGCATTTATGCTGACATTTCCAATAATAACCTGATTAACTTCACTATTACCCCAAATGCGATTACTGCTTATAATTACCCAGTGTCTTTTTCTGACGCAATTGTAACGTATTCTGCATACTTGGGTGTAACAAGTGTAGTGAGTGGTCGAGGCGGATCCGTTTTATACAGTTATGATACAATTAAGTGGAAACCCGGTGGAGTGTATAACTCAGATGGTACCGTCAACGGTTCCGGATATATTTGGAAAAGATTTTTGTGGGTGCCTACTTCAAATATGTTTATTATCATGAATAATCCAAGTACCATCGCATATTCATATGACGGGATAACTTGGACAATACACGCAACCGGCATAGCTTTCGGTAGCGGCGCAGGTCTAATGTGGTCTAATGAATTATCAAAGATATTTGCATTTACTTCTACCAATACTCTTGCTACTTCGACAAACGGCCTAACTTGGACTAGTGCCACTTTTAACTATGCCCTTAACATTGAAGGAACCGTATATACATCAGTACACCGGGTAATAGATGCGGCGTATTCGCCAGAATTGCAACTATTTACAGCACTAGTCGTAGTATTTCGGACGGCAGCCCCTAGTTATGCAATTAGCGGGCAATATTCATCCGATGGAATTAACTGGACTGGAAAATTCATATACATATATGACAATAGTGGGAACCGCACCACAGTTCCCGCCGTCGACGGATACAATGCAGGTGGTGGATTACAAAGCTTCCCTGATTATTTGTATTGGACTTCCGAATTAAAAAAATTTATTGCAATAGCAGTGCGTTTCATTATATCGTCACAAAATGGCAAAGACTGGTATGGGCTACCACTAATATATCAAACCATTAATAGAACACTGAAACCACTAAATGCTTACAGTAGATCATATTCTTGTTATGCGAATGAAATCGGATTGTTTCTAGCAACTGCATACAATACAAATAATTCAATTACATCTAGAATGCCCGATCTGGCATACGATTCATACAACTGGTCTTATCTTAACGCTATTAATGTAGGTGCAAGTGAACCGTTCACCGGTTGGTGTAATCATCCCGGGGTGGGAGTATCACTTGGTACAGGAACATATGTAATAAGTACAAGTCCACCAGCTAATCTTGGCATACGCCTACAACAAAATACTACTAATTATTGGACATTATTGCCATATAATAATTCTACGACTCGACTATTAGATTTTGTTTATAAAGACAACACTGGATCTACGATACCTGCATACATATCTACTACGGTTACAACGAGCACTATTAATTTTACAGGACAACATAGATGTTTTGTGAACAACGTTCCGTATTCTATGGCCGGCCAGTTGTATGGACTCATTGTCTCTGCGAATACAAATAATTATATTAGTATGTTACCATCGCCTACATATGGACTTAATGCTATTACTATAAATGAATCTTTGCCCATCGTGTCTATTTCACAGAAAGATAATGATAAAGCTTGTTTTGGTGTAATAAGTAGTGGAGAAGACCCAGATGTAAGACAAGATAAGTATGGTAGATTTCATTCTATATTGCCCAAGGAAGTTGGAGATACCCGTGTATATATCAACTCTGTTGGCGAAGGTGCGATATGGGTTACGAATAAAAATGGCGCACTTTTGTCTGGCGACCTAATTACAACGTCTACGGTTACTGGATATGGACAAAAACAAACCTCTAACTATTTTACAAATTATACCGTTGCCAAAATCACAATGGATTGCAATTTTCAGCCAGCCGTACAGTTTGTTCAACAGATTAAAAAGTCTGGGTCTGTTTCATATACATATACTCCCATACACAACTATCCAACTGATCCTATTCCATTTTTATCTGTGTCTGATTTAATCGGAGGGTTTACTCTTCCTATCGCAGATGGTTCTTATAATCTTCTATCCGATAATTGGAAACAATACTTTATACGAGCTCCTAACGTGGATGATAATGATTCTGATAGTAAGCTTTGGGCATTTATTCCACGAGTCGAGACACCCATTGTAATAAATGAAGCAGAATATAATGCGTTGGATGATAATGAACGACCCAAATATGTTCTGACAAGCAACGTACGGAATGTACTTGACCAATATAACCAAATACAGTTTGAAGATACGAGTGAAACCGAATACTCGTATAATATTCGATATTTAAAACCGGATGGAAGCATAATCACAAAAGAAACGTATGAATCAATTATTAGTAATGGCAATAATGCATATATTGCAGCATTTGTCAGTTGTACATATCATTGTGGATAAATAATCGCATGCATTTAGCCGTGCATTATGACGTTACGATATTAGCCACAGTTTTATTGAACAATATGCGTGTTTGTATCTTCGCTGATATAAATGTATTAAAAATACATTTATGTCGTGTAAACTATATGGTTGGTTAAATATATAATATATATAAGATGAGTGGCGGTAACTGGATTACTGATAATTCGGCAAATAGATTAAAACGGAGCTATTTAAATGAATATTTAGATATTAGTAACGGTGATCTTATTGTAAACAATGGCACAGTTAAATTACTCAATGGAAATATATCTGCATCTGGTAATACACACTTATTAAATGATTGTTCGATCAACTCCAAATTGTTTGTTCAAACTGACCTAAGCGTCAACTCGTTGATTTCAGAGAAAACAATTACTATTGGCGGCAATACGCAGATTAATGCAAACCTTACTGTCAATCAGTATTTATATATAAATAATAGTTCTCAAATTACCTCAAATCTGTATGCATCGGGCAATGCACTAGTAAATAATCAACTACTGGTAAACAATGATGCTTCATTTAACTCGAAACTATACGTCAAAACCGATTTATCTATTAATGGAAATATACGGGTCGGTGATACGGTAACGAATTATGGAACTTTAACTGTTACACAAGACATTTCACTGAACTCCCGTTTATTTGTTCTCGGTGATACATCATTTAATTCTCGTTTATTCAGCACCAATACTGTGGTAGTTCAGACAGGCGCATCTATGCAAGACACATCTTTTAATTCAAAATTATTCGTTTCAACCGATGTTTCATTACATTCTATGCTATCAGTCAATAATAACGTTTATGCAAATGCAATCGATACTAGCGGATATACTTCTATTCGACATAATAATCCAATCGTCAGTTTAGATATAAATTCATCCGATGCTATCAAGATTCCCAATGGATCAACTGCGCAACGACCCGTTGGCGCAAATGGTTATATCCGGTATAATCGTACGACTAACGTATTTGAAGGTTATTCTACCGACAAATGGATTGTATTAGATCAATTAAACAATTCGGACAAAACAGTTTTTGTAGCCGCTGATACATCATTGTCGTTTTGCACGGCCAGTCTTCCAAGAATGCATTTATTACCAAATGATATATCTATTAACAATAACGTGGTTGTAGCTGGCGATGTATCATTTAATAAATCGGTAAATGTGAACGGAATACAATTAGGAGGTGTTGCAGTTCAAGCAACACCCGGGCAGCTAAATTACATTGCGATTGATAGTGTTGGCTTAGCGCAAGCGAATAAAGCGATTGTACTGGATACAAATAACGATATTTCTGGTATTACAAATATAACTATTAATGGAAATCTGGTTAGCACTGGAAGTTTGTTGACAAATGGTACTACGTCAGTTATTAATACCACCAACACAGATATCTCTAACAATTTTATTTTCATTAACTCAGCAGCAACGAATACGGATGCGGGGGCCGTTATAAACCAATATGATGTATCTAATTTATTTATGGGATGGAGTAATGCAAATACTGGTTTTGTATTTGGAAATGCTTCGTTGACTGGTACCAGCACCTCCATAGGAAGTGGGGTTCTGCCTGGAATAATAAACACGTCACTCGATGGAAATATTAATCTTATTACTGGTAGCACCGTCGCAGGAAACCTGATATATGGAAATAGCCAAACCGGTTATAATCGCATAAATAATACTAACACGCTATCATACAATCCAGCAACAACTACATTAACGGTGTCGTCTTTGACTGGCAACTTAACTGGAACATCTACCAATACAACTTTTTTACAAGTTGCATCAAGTTCTACCGATCCAGCATATTTATCTTTCGTAGATACCGATAACACATTGAAAGTAAATGCGGGTCTAACTGTATATCCATCTACTGGACGAATTGTTGCCACTACGTTTACCGGTACGGTATCCAAAAGTGTTCAACCAAATATAACAACGCTTACTGGGCTCAGCACGGTTGGTACAATTGCCACTGGACAGTGGAATGGAACCGTTAATACTCTTGCGAATAATGCTATTACCAGCTCCAAAATTGTCGCTTCTGCCAACATTACGGATACATATTTTGCCGCAAATACAATTACTTCTTCACAAATTAGCACGGTTTCAAATGAAAGTTTTAAAGATGGTTCGTTTTTAAGTAGTCAAATTCAAGATGGCACAATTAATTCGAACAAATTATTTAATAAATCCGTTACCATTGGAACTAGTGTGGTTAATATCGGAGGCACGTTAAGTAGTATTGATATTTCTGGTAATGTTTCGTCCACTAGCATAACGGTTGGAAATAGTATTATTGGAAATTTGGTTGGGAATGTGGTGCGTGTACAACAACCGCTCATTACTACTTTGCCTGCATTATCAACGATTGGATCCGCTGGTAATCTAACAACATCATCCGGTCCTATCATTAATGCCAGTAATATTACTGTGACTGGGTCATTCAATCAAAACAATGGTAACGTTTATCTAGGACAGACTTCATTTGCTCAATATCCAAGCATTGTCGGTACTGTTACTGCGACCGACACTAGTTCTATTGCAACAAAGGAGTTTGTCGATAGTTTTGGGGGTGGTGGCGGCGGTAGCAGCAATCTCATTACGATTAACAATGCAGATACAATTACTTCAACCAAACAGTTTAAAATTCCGGCTTGTCAACAAATTATAACTGATCCGAGTTTTATTCTACTTTCATATGATAATACGTCCAACGCAACGAGAAAATATCAAACTACCATTGTGAATGATAATATACCAAATGGTTTTTATGCATTAGCTAAGGATGCGGCAAGAACTGTATTGCCCGATATATCTGATCGGACATTGTCCTATTGGGTAGTGGAAGATAGCGCATTAACCAGTGCCGACGTGGGTAAGTGGAAGACTATCTGTTGGTCACCAAAATTAGACATATTTTGTGCTATACGTGAATCTGCTGCCACGAATAATTTTGCCACGTCACCCGATGGAATATTATGGACACGAACTACAACGACTGGTTCAGATTGGAAATCTATATGTTGGGCGCCAGAAATTAATCTGTTCTGTGCCGTTGGAACCAATTTAATTGCTACCTCATCGAATGGTTCCTCGTGGACGATCGTCTCCTCTACACGCCCACTCATTTCCGTGTGTTGGTCTAACCTATTAAAAAAGTTTTGTGCAATTTGCAATAACCAAACTAACGTAATTATGTCATCCAATGGGTCAACGTGGACTGATACTGCAAGTTCTATATCCAATTCTTCTTGGTATTCAATTACTTGGTCACCAGAATTGGAATTATTTTGTGCAATTACGAGTGGGGCAAATTTTGTATCTAGATCTTCGGATGGAATTACGTGGACAAATACATCTAACCCGTTTTCGCAAACGCCAACTGGGGCGGATATTGTCTGGTCATCTGAACTATCTATTTTTTGCGTAATAATGAATACTAATGTTTCTATCTCGTCTGACGCTATAACTTGGTCTAATTACGCAATTACACCGCCAGTGTCTAGTACGTGGGGGCCACTAGTGTGGTCGCCACAACACTGCTTATTCTGTGCAATTAATCGATCTAGCAATGGATGGGGATATTCGTTCAATGGAAAAATATGGTTTTTTAAAAATAGCATGACTAGCCGGTATGGATCGACAATTGCCACGCCTACCTATTTTCAATCTATATGCTGGTCTCCTGAATTAAATCGATTTTGTACCGTTGGATATACGGGGACGGGGACGGCGACCGATAAAGGCATAACTGCTACGTGTAGCACGATTGGTAAACCACGTGTAAGATTACAATGGTACTCAACTAACTCTGGATCAACTGTATCTAGGTATAGTTGTGAATTTGTTGGACCAGATGCTAGCAATAACTTAGATATAATAGATTATAATATGTCTAAAAAAGCATCCCTGGTTACAAATCCGGCTTCTGTTACAGCTATTAACTTTACTGGACAACATCGATGTTACATTAAATCAGTTGCATCGTCCAATGCGTCTAACTTATACGGGCTAATTGTATCTGCAAATAACAATAAACACGTAAGGATGAACGATGGCGTTTCTACTGGAAACTCCGCCATTACCATAAATGAATCTCTTCCAATTGTCTCTATATGCAATGATGAGTTAGACTCTACATGTTTTGGTGTTATATCCGAAGCAGAAACTACATCTCGTAACATACAACACGGCGTTTTTGCATCGGTTCTTGACAAAGAAGATGGCGACATTCGGGTTATCATCAATTCCGTTGGCGAAGGAAGTGTTTGGGTATCTAATAAAAATGGCATATTGGAATCGGGGGATTATATTACTACTTCTGTATTGCCCGGATACGGACAAAGGCAATCAGAAGAATTTCAAATGAATTATACGGTTGCTAAAATAACAATGGATTGCAATTTTGAACCAATAGTACAACCAGTTCAAAAAATCAAAACGATTTCGACCGTTACTTACCAGAATACCAATAATCCTCTTGATATTATTACTGAATCTACGTATAATGAATTACAAATCAATGAACAGACCGCTTACGTCAAATTAATATCCCTGCAAAATGAACTCGATGAACATGGAAATATTCAATGGATCAATTCAGATGAATATGAAAATTCATATAATGTTCGATACCTAAGCGAAAACGGCGAAATTATATCATATGCCGCTTATAATGCGTTAATAAATAATAAATCGCCCGCATTTATTGCTGCATTTGTCAGTTGTACATATCACTGTGGGTAGTTCATCCATTTGTCGAGCAATATTAGAAGTATGCACATTTCAACCTCATCCACATTCGCTACTTTTTATTATTATTTATACATAATGTGGTGTTCATGTGCGCATTTAGGATAAGATGTACATGAACAAATATGTAAATTCAGAAATGGAGAAGGAGTAGCGACTTGATGGATTTATCAGTGTATAGGGTTTTGTCTCGTTTTTCTTTTCGGTCGGTGTAATATACAACAATTTTATGTCATCTGCATGGTTATCTGATATTTGCGCAAATCGAATTAAAAAATCATATTTAAAGGATTTCTTAGATATTAGTGGAAATCTAATCATTCGCAATGCAAATATTAAATTAAATAAATGCGACATATCGATGACTGGAAACTTGCTATTCACTGCAAATTCCACTGTTGCTAACAATATTACCGTAGTTGGCGACATTTCGATCAATAATTCAATACGCCTGAATAATAATAATAATCAAATTAACAATATGATTGTAAGTCAAGATACGTCGGCAAATAACGTAACTGTCATAAATGATGTATCTCTTGTATCCAATATTCGAGTCGTCGGGAATGCATTATTCAATTCGACCTTGATCGGCAATAATGATATATCTAGCAACTCTAAGTTATATGTTAACTTGGATGCTTCCATTAATAATAATCTATTTGTTTGCGGCAATTGCACTGTAAATAGTTCTATAACCGCATCTAATAATGTCAATACAAGTAGCCGCCTTTTCGTGAGCAATGGTGACGCCTCACTTAATGCCAACGTTTCCGTTGGACAAGATACTTGTTTTAACATTTTAATACTGAATGGTAATTCGATCATTAATAATGGCATCACTGTATCACAAGATGTATCCGTTAATAATAATTTACAGACACTCAATGTTAATGCAAACGCAAATGTTTGTGTAGGGAAATTGACTATGCGTAACCCAACATCAAGTCTTTCGATTGATATTTCTGGTACAGATGCGATACGGATTCCGGCGGGGTCAGTACGACCAACTGCTACTGGTAGTTCTCAATATGGATATGTTCGCTACAATACTTCTTCTAAGCGGTTTGAAGGCTACGGTAGTAATCAATGGGTAACCATCGATGGAGTATATGTCGACAATAATACAAATATTGACGTCAGTAATAATGAATTGCTATTTACGTCCAATGGTGTCTCTATATTAAGAATGCGAAATAATGGGGATATTTCTGCGAATGGGAATTTAAAAATAGGAAATGATACTACACTAAATGGTAATGTAGATGTTATTTCGCACAATGCATCCGCTACTCGGTTAATGATAGGCAATGTTTCGGTCGATGTTTCAGCCAATCACTTCAACTATCTTGCGAATATTAGTGGCAATACATTATTGACTGATAGCATTGTAAATGTCAGCAATGTACGTAATGTTACTTTGTCCGGTAACTTAACTGTTGGCGGTAACTTTTCAGTGAATGGTCAAACCAGCTTAAATTCCACGAATGTATCTATATCAGATAAATTTATTGGTATTAATCGATCGGGCAGTGCTAGGGACAGCGGCCTTATTATTAATAATACCGTAAATGCAAGTTTTATTGGATGGAAAGAAAACATTAATTCGTTCATTGTAGGAACAGTGCAGTCAGTTAATCCAACAAATGGCAATGTTACAGTTACCGTGGGTAATATCAAAGGAACGGTTGATGGTAGTTTAAATATAATTACGGATAGTACAAATAATACTCGTTATCTGCTTTTACGTGATGGGACGAATTCACAACGAATTAAAAGTCATAGCAACCTTACATATAATCCGTCAACCAATACAATTACTACCGGAACTTTCATTGGAACGTTAACTGGAATAGCCAGCAGTAGCGCCAAGCCTAATGTTATTAATACAACCACCGCAGACTCGTTTTTAACATTTGTGCAAGGGACTACTGGCAGTCTCCCAGTGTATACAAATACCTTATTAAAAATGAACGGCACCACGTTAACCGCCGATATTAGTGGTGCGATTAGCACAGCAGTTCAACCCCAAATTACAACTGCGTCGAATTTAATTACCGTTGGCACTATTACAACCGGCAAATGGGCAGCATCTCAGATTAATGGTTCTCGCATAGCGAATGGGCTTATTCTAACTACCAACATTGCAGCCAGTGCGATTACATCTAATGCGATTGCGCTTAATACCATAACTAATGCCAGGTTTGCAGATGGGGGTATTAGTTCTAGTATTATTAGTGGAGTTATTGGTATTTCAAAGTTTGCAAATTCGTCTATTACTAATTCAAAATTTATAACTATTCCGTCTCTTACCTTGGGTAGCTCATCTGTAACCTTGGGAAATACGATGACTACCATTAATACGGTCACATCTATAACTGCAAAGGGTAATATTGTTGGTGGTACTATTACTGGTAGTTTATATGGCAATGTACTTACTTCGACTCAACCGTCTATTACAACTTTGTCGGGCTTAACCTCCATTACAACTAGTAATGTTTCATTTAATGGAAATGTGCGTGCATCCCAAGGTATATCCCAAACTGGAACTTTAACACTGGGTAGTTCAAGTCATACTATCCAAGGTAACATTCGTTTTTCTAAGCTTCCGACCTATTCTGGCAGTAGCAATCCAACCGATGCCAAACAATTAGTAACCCGTCAATACGTTAATTCGGTTAGTTCTGGTTCTGGCAATAACGCCACGTACATGACAACCAATACTGACCAAACGATTACCGCTACTAAAAAAATTACTAAAATAACTATACAAAATATCAACCCATCTTACTCTGATGTATCATACAATAATAGTATAAATGGGCGTTACGCTGTCGCAAAGCGATCTAAGTCTATGTATACAGATGCTCAGGTTGCGAATGCTATATCAGAATGGAATGTAGCATCAACAAATGCAACTTATTCGTTTGATTACATCACTTGGAACCAATACCAAGTTTTACGGTTTATTGGTCTTACGCAGAGCTCGGGCACTACATATTGGGGCGCAGATGGGTCTGTTTGGGACACATTTACATTTAGTGGGAGTCGCATAATACGTGAAATTCCTGAATTTGGTGCGTGGGGTGTAATTACTTCGACCACATTTTATATTCGTACATTTGGCGGCATAACATATTCTCCCGTTGCTGCTTCTATTTCGACCGGATATAACGACTTTGTTTATTCTGCTGAAATCGGGAGTTTTTGTCTTGTTGGTAATAATAAAACGAATAGAAGTGAAATAGTTAGTGTAGCAGCCAACTCGGCTGCCGTAACATATTCGTTTAACGGTGATATTACATTAACTAATAATTGGGTTTCTATTTGTTGGGCACCGGAAGTGATGAAATTTTGCACAGTTGCGAATAGTGGTAGTAACAGAATTGCCGTTAGTAGCGACGGCGCTACTTGGACGAGCATTGATACTACTAACTATAATAATAATTGGACTTCTGTGTGTTGGGCGAGAGAAATACAGTTGTTTTGTGCGGTTGCGAGTAGTGGTACTTCTCGTGTTGTAATTTCACATGACGGTATAACATGGACGCCCATTGTCGTTCCGACCAGTGACTGGCAATCTATTTGTTGGTCACGTGAATTTGGTGTATTCTGTGCGGTTGCTAATGCGGGCGATGCCGATAAACTCATTATGACATCATTTGATGGTTACCGGTGGACTATACAAACATCTGCACCGTATGGTTTGTGGAAATCAGTTTGTTGGTCTCCCGATAGAGGACAATTTTGCTGCGTTGCGCCTACCGGTACGAATCGTATTATGTTATCCGCCCTTGTAGGAAAGGCATACTTTCGGTTACAGACAAACCTATCCAATTCTTATTGGGATGTGGCCGGACCAACGACGGTGAATAGTACATCAAATGTACTTAACTTGTCGTATAATGAAGCCTCAAAGGGGTATATCACACCGGCAGTTACGTCGTCCTCGCTATTAAATTTTACAGGTCAACATAGATGTTTTATCAAAAATTATTCGTGCGCTGACGCTGACCAACTCATCGGACTTATTGTATGTGCGAATAACAATGAATTAATTAAGATGTCTGGTGGGGTAAGTAAAGGCAATTCGGCAATCACGATTAATGAAGCGTTGCCGCTCGTATCGCTATGTATAAAAGAAAATGACAAAACGTGTTTTGGCGTCGTTAGTAATGCAGAAGATCCGGATACACGACAAGATCATTATGGCGCATTCGTCGCCGTAATTGACAAAGAAATTGGGGACACGAGATTCTTTATTAACTCTATCGGAGAAGGGGCAATATGGGTAACAAATAAAAATGGTTTGTTAGAAAGCGGCGATTATATCACGTCGTCTTCCATTCCAGGATATGGACAAAAACAAGACACTGAACGGTTAGCCAATTATACTGTCGCAAAAATAACGATGGACTGTAATTTCTCGCCAGTTACCCGACCTGTAAAAATGATCAAGAAGAAAACGGTTATTTCTTATAAATCGTCTATTGCCAATGCCACCATTTCTGATCCGTCATTTAATGATTTACCGGAATCTGAACAAACGATGTATACACCGATTACAAATAGCGTGAATGATTTGGATGAATACAATCAAATACAATGGATAGATACCAGCGAATACGAATCCGCATATCAAATTAGATATGTATTACCTACCGGGCAAATCATTACACAAGATGAATACAATTTTAATATCAATAATGGTATTGCCTCTTACATTGCAGCGTTTGTCGGGTGCACATATCATTGTGGTTAACTTTTTATTATAATATGAATTTTTGATGGTATAAATTCATATCATATTACCTTACCTTACTGTACCAAACCTCCCCATCGAACATGCGCATGCATAGCTACCTTCTGCTCGGTTTCCGACTGCACAATTGCATTCCGTTTTTAAATTAGCAGGCTCATTGTCCCAGTATGTACGTATATTT
>Ga0078894_10001182_pt1 | contig 19189 bp, 14 predicted proteins | sample LauGreSu1BDMLBSD_2_FD_67506 | JGI IMG/M metagenome (GOLD analysis project Ga0078894, IMG submission 67506) | Freshwater lake microbial communities from Lake Michigan, USA - Su13.BD.MLB.SD (version 4) (version 4) | ecosystem: Environmental > Aquatic > Freshwater > Lake | place: Lake Michigan... | reverse complement strand
TTAAATTTTTGCTATTATCTATATTTATATTTATATTCTTAAATATGATCTAAGTTTTTATAAAAACTTAGATCATATTTAAGAATATAAATATAAATATAGATAATAGCAAAAATTTAAAGTATAGATACTCGAAACTAAATAAATTATAATAGATTTTTATTTGTTTATATTTAAGTGAATTAAGACTTGTAATAGCAAAAGTAATATAATTATTTAATTTAATTTTAAAAATACGCATATTAATATAAAAGAACATATTTAATTTTGATTGAATAAATGGAGAATCTGTAATATTATTTCAATAAACAAATAGTGATCGAAACATAAATAATTTTATTTAAATTAAATTAAACCTGAAAACGATGATAAGAATTTTTTTTTTTTAAAGTTTCTAACAATTGGGCCGAAAATTTCTTTACCTTCGGGCGTTAATCTTTTTTTTAAAACAATAACACTGTTGTAATCAAATCTAACAGTAGATCCATCACTAATGGTAGTATTTTTTCTCGTTCTTATAATAATAGCTTTTCTTTTAGTTTTTTTAGGGAGTATATTATCAGGTTTTGTTTTTCTAAAACTAACTTTAATATAATCTCCAAATTTTGAAAATTTACGTGAAAACCCTTTGTAAAGGTGAAACGTATTGACAGTAAATACACCACATTTATCAGCTGGTACTAGGATAGAGCTTTTCTGTATCATTTTATTTTTTTTTAAAAATCTTTAAGGAAGCTTTAACATTACCTTGTTTAGTCAAATTTTGTTTTCTTAAAAAAAAAAAACTTGTAAAATCAGTAAAGAAATTAAACACATTCAAATAATTTTGATATGATTGCGTACGTACATTTTTATTCATTTGATAAAGATTTACACAGATAACACTACCAACTAATAATAAAAACCCAATAAAAATAAATTCAACACCGTTTATATTATAATAAATAATCGAAAATCCAAATAAATCGTTAGAAACATTATTAAATAGTGCTTCATAATAATTATCAACTAATCCATAAAAACTCATATCTAATAAAGCATCAGTATCTGATTCAGTATAGTAATTTATAACTATAAAAAAGCTAAGTAAAAAAAAGATAAAATAATAAATATATGTTTGAGAAATAGTATAAGTATATACCCCTTTAATATTTAAAAAAAAAAGTAATAATAAGAATATAAATAGAACACTACACTCAACTAACCATAAAAATGCTGTAAACAACTCGATTTGAAAAATTGAAAGATAAACACCAATAAGGAAAAAGTTTATAAAGGTGTATAATAATACATAATAAACATTCCTGTAAACGTATATAAATACAAATGTACAAACAATAAAAAATTGAATGATAAAAATATCATCTCAAACTGCAACTCAAGGTCATCATTGATGTACTAAAGTAAATAATATATTAAATATGTTTTTAAAAAAATCCAAAAATAATTTTTAAAAATTATTGTAAATTAAAATTAGAAATAAAAAAAAATAAAAGATTAGGAAGTTCTCAACCACCTAAAAAAAAAATAACAATTGTCATAGAGAAAAAAAATAAATGAAAATATTCACCAAGATAATACAACCCAAAATGGAAACCACCCAACTCGGTTGAATAACCAGTAATTAACTCTGATTCAGCTTCTGCTAAATCAAAAGGAGCTCTATTTACTTCTAATAAAAAGGTAATTGTAATTACCCCAGTAAGACCAAAATATAGAAACAAAAACCAAACATTTTCTTGAAAAAGGACAAATGACGTAAAATTAAAAGATTCTGTGATTAATACTAAATTAAGTATCATCAATCCTAAAAAAATTTCTAAATTTAATACTAATAAAACGGTTCTAATTGATGCTAACATAGCATATTTATTACGACTAAAAAATCCAGTTAGAACAATACAAAAACTAAATATAATTGAAAGTAAAGAAGCGTATACAGTATTGTATTCAATATCAAAGATACTTAAACTTGGACCTCATACCGAATTCATTCAAAATGAATAACAAATAGCTAACGCTAATGAAGGTATTAAAACAAATCAAAACCTGTTCGATTCATATGGAATGAGTACACCTTTAACAAAAAGTTTTAAAGCATCGGCAATATATTGCAGACGACCTTTATAACCTACATAATTGGGTCCAACCCTTCGTTGCAATAAACTTAAAAATTTGCGTTCTATTAAAGTTAGTGACGCAATAATCAAAGTTACTAGCAACATCAAAACTATATTATAAATTAAAATTAGTACTAATCCAAATAATCCCATATTAATATGTAAATTAAATTTTATTTTTTAAAAACCTCATATTCGTTAAAATAGTGTTGGGTTAAAAATGATCTGATTTTAAAATTCGGTAAAACATTTAGTTGTTTATTAACTAATTGTAAATATCTGATTTTAAAAATATAATATTGAACTCTTTTATGCCATCTAGGTAAACCTAATGTACTGTAAACAACTACTCTTCGCTCAATATGAGAATCTAAAATCATTAAAAAAAAAAATGCTGCACCAACTAATGCGATCATATGACCAGTACTTGCCATACTATGTCACCCCATAAAAACTGCAGGATAATCATGTATTCTTCTAGGCATACCCGAAAAACCTAACCAAAACATAGGTACAAATGTCAATCAAATACCACCATTGTAATATATTAAATGCATGTAAGCAAAAAATCTTGAGTATTTAATACCAAATAGTGCACCAAAATAATAATAAAATCCTGTAAAACTACCAACTAATACGACACCAGATAACATTAAATGAAAATGACCTATTACAAAAAATGTATCGTGCATAGAAATATTTAAGGCAACGTGAGATAATCACATACCTGTAAAACCACCAACTAAGAAAACTAAAATATATGCAATAGATCAAGCTAATACAACATCAACTTTTAAAGCACCATTAATTAAAGTTAATGTTCAATTAACCACTTTAATGGTAGCTGGTAACGAAATCATAATAGTAATAGTACTATAAAGTGATCTACTTCGATGGTCCAAACCAACTAAATACATATGATGACCCCATACTACAAAACCCATGTAAGCCATTACGTAAATAGCCCAAATAAGGTGGTGCTTAGAGGCCACTCTTCTAGTATTTAAAAATGGTAATGTCATATTTACAATTCCAAAAGTAGGGATAATCAATACATAAACTTCAGGGTGCCCAAAAAATCAAAAAAGGTGTTGAAATAAAACAGTATCACCACCGTACACAAATTCGAAGAATGTGGTTTGTCAATGCCTATCCATTAATAACATAAACATAGATGCACCTAATACCGGTGTAATAATTGCTAACATTCTTAATGTTAATAGCAATGATATTGTAATAAAAGGTAATAAAACTCTTCTATTTCTTAACCCTGGCATAGCTAAGGTTCTTCTAGTAATTAATAAATTAGTAAATGAAACAGTTGTACTTACACCAGCTAAAATTACCGCAACAATTAATAAATCTTGACTACCTACTTTTGTATATTTTGTATTACATGAAAATGGGGTCAAAAATGCTCAACCAGCTGTAACTGATGTTCTATCAGAACATTTAGTAACATAAACCTTTTTACGTCTTTGATTAGATAAACGCATAACTGTATATCAAAATGTTTCTGGGTAGTTTACAACATTGTTTCAAAAAAAAATTTTGAAGGAACCTGGTGTTGCGGATGAATAACCTTCGATTGAAGGTGCTTTAGTTTTAAAAGGGATGTTGTGTTCAGAACTATTAAAGTTTTTAAATGATGATAACTGTAAAATAGTATCTTGATATGGAGTAATTGAATCTCGTTTATTGCTTTTATCTAACATTGGGTAATAAGATGAAGTTTTATCATAATATTTTCAAAATTGTTGCCTTAATACTGCAGTTTTTGCTACCAAAAGATAAGCAAATGGTTGGATTCAAAAACCAATACTGTTCAAACGTGGATATGCAACATCTTTAGAACCTACGTGATATGGGATTAAAAAATTTGCAAACCCACCAAATAAAATAGGAACCACTACAAAAAAAACCATAATTAAACCATGTGCAGTAATTGTTTGTAAATATCTAGTTGAATCACCTTTAAAAAATGGACTACCAGGGAAAGCTAATTCCATTCGAATCATAGTTGCTAATGCAGCACCAGATAATGCAGTTCACATACTGAAAATAAAATAATTAATTGCGATTCTTTTATGGTTGATAGTGTATACATATTTTTTTAAAATATACTTTCTACGATCATTTAACTGTGTAAATAAAACTTTTAATTTTTCTAAAAAGAGGTTTGGTTTGCTTAAAAAATTTACAAAACCAGAAAAATAAAAAAAAAAATCAAAAAAACTACATTTAATATCTAAAATAGTAAAATTTAATCTCGCTAACACCTAATAATAATACATAATTATAATAAAAATCAAAAATTTTTATAAAAATATACCAATTTAAAGTAAGTATATTTATATAAAAAAATCAATAGATATGTATATATGAATATATATATATATATTGATATTTAATCCAAAAAATATAATGACTATAAACAAACAATAGAAAAATTATCATATATATACAATATATATGATAATTAATCAAAAACAATAAGATGTTTTGAAAATTTAAAAAAGATAATATAACTGTAAAAAATATAATAAATTTCAATTAATTAGATAGATTTATAGTACGTAAAAATAAATCACGTATATTATGTTTTCTAAATTGCGTATTGTTTAAAAAAATCGAAGATTCGTGTCAGTAATAATATGAAGTATTTTTGAAAATAAAACTATTTTTAAAAAAATTAGAAAAAAAATCTGATAAGCCAAAAAAGTACAATTTTATATCGTTAAAGAATAAAAATAGACCAAGTTTACGATTATTAACAAAAAATCAAAAATAAGGCATATCTAACGCTTTTCTTAAAACAAATTTAAATCAAGGATACATATATAATCACCCCATAAAATACACAATTAAAAAATTTTGTAAATTTGCTGCAAGCAATGGGTATCTATATCTAGATGATTCTAATCCACGTAATAAAAAAAATAACCAAAATACAACTGCGAATACGATGTGTCAGAATTTTGCAACTAATCCAATTGTAACATAATGGTTCACAATCCTTGTTCTTTTAAACTCCAATTCTAAATTTCATAAATGTTCAGAAAAATCGTAAACTCAACTAGTAGTACCATATGAGTTCATTAAATGAAAAAATTGATAAAATTCTAATCAAGCAATATACAATAAAATAACGGTAATAAACAACGCTAAGTTATTGGTTTTTGAAAAAGTGTTTCATTTAATTGATAACAATAACATATATGTAAATATAATTAAAAGGGATGATAGGATCATCTTAATTAAAAAAAAACGCCAAGAATAAAAATGTGTTTTATAAATTTGAATATTATCATAAACATGAACTGGTTCTTGACTTGCATTAAAAATTAAGTACACAAAACAAGTAAATAATGATCCCTCTATTGCCCAAAAAATAATTAATGATCGTCTTCAAAATCTTTGAATAACACTTGTATACAGCCTATATTGGTATTTTTTAATAAAAAATACAAAACCAGATAATAATAAATAAAACATATTTCCAACTAAAATATAACCAGCAAAAATCTTAGAAAATGGTAAGGATTTTAAAAAAAAAGTATAATAGATGAACCCAATACAAATAAAGAGTGGTAAAATTCAAAGGCGTAAATGCTTTCAAATAGATCTTAAACCGTACAAACTTAGTTGTGTAACAGAAAACAGATTAAAACGATTACTAAATGAATAAAAACCGCCAGTATTTAATTGTTGTATTTTAGATTCCATAAAAAAAACATGGTTAGTATTTTTAAAAAAATTAAAATTCATTGAATATAAATATAAGTATACAGTATCTATGAAAAAGAAAAGTGGATTTTTATTTAAAATAGTTTTTTCTCACTTCACATCAACTACCTCTAAATCTGATTCTTTTTTTTCTAACCTTGTTATCTTTAGAACAACAAATAACCACTCTAATATTAAAAATACTAAACTACCAATAGATCGGTTATATAAAAAAAATTTTTGTAAAAATAAAACAAATGATGACATAATAGAGCTCAAGGAAAGTGGGATTCGAACCCACAACGACGGTTTTGAAGACCGTAATTTTACCATTAAACTATTCCCTTTAAAAAAAAAGTGATTTAATAACTAAAAGTAGTCAACGGAAAAAATCAAAAAATTTATTAATCAAAGTTACTGGTTCATATAGTCTATATTTTATAATTTTTGGTAAAAAGAACGACCCAACAAAGGCAATAAATAATCATCACAAATAAGTAAAATTAAATGAGAATTTATAAAATCAATAATATAGACCAAAAATAGAAACTACACTTAAATACAAACACATATAAACACCAGTTCTATAGTTTTGACGACATCTGGAGTACCTACCTTTATTGTAAACTTTGTTTTTTCGTAAAAATTGAAATTCTAAATTTTTAGAATTAGAAATATCTATAAATTTATTTATACTAGATGAAGACAATTTAGGGGCTACCAACAACGGTTTGTTAAAAGTCACCAATCGATTTACCAATGTTTCGGTTTTACCTCTAACAATATAAAAACTATCAGATAGAACTAATAAATTTAATTTACTATATGTAGTTAATTTAGCTAAATAGGTTTTTAAGTAAAACTCAGAGAAGTTTTCTTCTGTCTTAGGTCTTTTTAATTTTTTAAATTTTTTTCAAAAAATAGTTAAATTATCATATACAGCAGATGGGTTTGAGTGAAATGTAAATAATAAATTACAAGATTGTTGTGTTTGGTAGGAATTAAAAACACTGGTTACCTTTAAAGGACTTACTATCTTAGTACAAAAAAGTAAATTTAAAACTAGAAACGATTTTTGTAAATTTTGGAAGTTTGCTAAATACAAAGTAACATATACACAAAATTGCCTATACCCTACACCAGGATTAAAGGTGTTATAAAGTTTAAAAAGATGATAAACTTCTTGAGAAGACAAATTTGTACGATCGACTTTTTTGAAAAAATTAAACAAAATATTAGTTTGATACATGATTTTTAATAAATATTAACGAAAATTTAATAGTACAGCTAATGAAGAAAAATTAATATTTGATGATCTCAACTTTAAAAGTACTTCGGTATATGTACGTAGTCTAAAACTAGTAACACCCATTGAATTTCTTCTATTAAAAAATTGAGTCGGTCAGATTAATTCTACTAAAGAACTCAATAAAATTAATTTTAAAAAAGAGTATAGCATTAGGACTACAAACACATCTTCTAAAATACTATACATGTAGATATCTAGTTTACCAGAAAATAACAATTCAGACATTTTATAAAAATTTACTAAATATTTCATATACTCCACCAACAGGTTCCCCTACCAGTACCTTGTGTCAACTTCACTCAAATCACTAGTAAACTTATCAGTACCTAATTAAAAATAAAATAAAATAATTAAATATTTTCCAAATCTAATAATTTTTCGAGCGTGATGGGCGGTGTGTGCAAAATTTGACTAATAATTCACCGTAACATGCTCTTTACGATTACTAACGATTTCGACTTCATATCCTCGAATTTCAGAGGACAATCTGGACTAAGATAATTTTTAGAGATTGGCTTCAAATTACTTTTTAGCAACTCATTGTTTTTACCCTTGTAACACGTGTGTAGCCCAACATACAAGGATCATAAGGACTTGACTTCAGTCTTATAAATAAAAAATATCAATAAAATTTACTTACAGAATTGCGTTCGTTAATAAAACTAAATTTTACATCTTACGACACGAACTGACGACAGCCATGCAATACCAAATAAACGTATTATAAAAATATATAAAATATATAAAAGATTATTTTTGATGTTGGTAAGGTTTTGCGTGGATTATCGCATTAAACCACATATTCCACCGTTCGAACAAATTCCCGCCAATTTTGTTGAGTTTCAACCTTGCGATTGTACTACCCAGGTGAGGTATTTTCGTTAAATTTTTCAAAAGAAAGTATACCCATATTTTACAGTATAGACTAGTAGGGTCTCAAATCCTATTTATTACCTATACTTTCATGCATAAGTGTCAGTTTTTTATAAAAAATTGCCTTTGCCTTTAGAAGTAACTTTAAACTTTATGTATTTTATCACTAATTTAAAATTTCTATTTTTTTCTAAAAAACTCTACTTTTTTACAAATTTAGTAACCTAAATCAACTTGTTTAGTTTAAAAAATTATAAAAAGCACCGACGCATCCTATACACCCAATCAATACGAACAACGCTTGTTACTCATGTATTACCGCGGCTGCTGGCACATGTATTGGCCATAACTTCTCTTTAACATAATAACACTATTTTAAACTACGAATAGACTTTACAGTAAAAACATTCTTCATCTCCACTAATTTGCTGGGTCATACGTTAGTACATTGCCCAAAATTCCCCACTGCTGCCTGTGGTGGGGTGGTTTACATACCCCATGTGGCTGATAGACCTTTAAGATCAACTAAACATCATAGACTTATAATTAAATAAATATCTAATATTATTTATAGTTTCTAACTACCGTTAAAAAAAAATATGTAAACGAATAAACTTCAAAACAATATACTTAAATTAAAACAATATAAAATATTAGTTTAAAAAAATACTAAACTTAATTTTTAAGTAGAAGTTATAAAACATACAAATGTTACTCACCATTACGCCAAATAAATAAATTCTATTTTTAACTTGCATGTGTTAAGCATTTAGTTAGCGTTCGTTCCAAGCTAAAATCACACTCAAATAAAAAAATGATAACATCCTTTAAAATAAACAATTAAACAAGAATTACCATGAAAATTTTCTAGTAAAATATTTATTTACAGGTAAATTAACTTTACCTTTATCAGAAGGGAATAAAAATTTAGGTAGGCCAAAAGTATGCCACCATACTAAAAAATGTTCAAATGGTAAAGCACAAACTCTAATAGGCATATGATGATGATAACGTCCACAAATCTCAGCACATTGACCATAATATAAACCGACATTATCTATATACATAGTATGATGGGTTGCTCTACCAGGTAGACAATCCATTTTTAATCCTAGTCCTGGAATATGCCAAGAATGAACAACATCAAAAGAGTTTGTAATAACAGTAATATTAATATGGGCTGGTAATACCAATACTCTTCGTGATCTTAAAAGACGATTTCAACTTGCTACTCTAGTGGTATCAAGACGAGATTTAGCTTTTTTAACAAGTCTATATTGTCTAGTAGGGTTACCAAAATTTTCTTCAATAATTGACATATCTTTTAAAAATGGATTACCAGAATAACTTTGTGTTTTATTTAGATCTTTGTTAAAAAACATTTGGGTTTTTTTACCAATACTAGTTCTTTGATTATACCTTTTTTGTTTAAAAGTTAAATAGACAGTCGGTCTTACAGGTTTACCAGCTAATGTTGATTTTTGTTCATTAAATCTAAACCTAAATAATTCAATATCATTACTTTGTGTCAAAGAATCTTTGAAGAATAAATCAGTACTTGGGCATTTCAAGACACGTATAGGTGTATTCTTACCCGAATTACGTTTTACAATTCGTGTTTCTTCATCTAAATCAGAGTGGGTTATTGTATTGTTACTAGTGTCGTTTAAAACCTCATTTTTGAAAAAATTAAAAAATGAATCACTGTCTGAGTTACTTCAGGTATTGATAATTTCAAAATCAGAAACTGCCAAACTTGGTTTATTTTTCTTAGAGTTCAAAATTTGAGATTTTTTAAAAGGTGTTTGCTTGAAAAGTTTTTCATCAAACCCAGAAACAAATAATAAATCGTTTTTAAATGCTTGAGTTTTACCAGATTCTAAGAAACTAGTTTTAGAGTTTTTTAAACTTGTATTGACAAGATCTAAACTATTAACATACAATAAATTATCTGATAAAAAATCAACTGTGATTGTAGTACTTGAAGTATCTTTTTGTAGAAGATTAACGTTATTTAAAACACTTTCTAAGTGTGTTAAATTCGCATTTTTTAAAAATTCAGATTTATAAACCTCAACAGGTGTTGTTATTTTAAATCTGTTTTTTTTTAAAGATTTTTTACCTAATTCAGATCAGAAATCTTTTGATCAACTACTGTAAGCTCGCATTTGCATTATGTGTAAATAATCTTCAGCTGTTTGTAAATCACCGAATGTTGAAAACTGTCACTTATTTCTACCAATATTTCTAGGAGCAGAAAAAATATCCGCAATATTTCGTAAATCAAGTTTATATACCCAGTACCATTGTTTTGCTCGTACTCTTAAAGTGAATAAACTCGATTCACTTTGCCACTCAATTAATTTTAAAATAAAATTAGAGTTTATTAAAATATTTAAACACCAAGTAACTGGTATTATACAAGTTAATAAATCACCTCATTTACCATGAGGTCTTAATGTTGATGCGATTCTCGGATTAAACTTTAATGTTCTATATCTAAAAACGCGAGCAACTAACAAATAATATAAAGCCCATAAAAATGAAAATCAAAACCACCACCAATATTGCCATTGAGTTAAGTGAATTAACACATCAGCTTTATTATTAGAAAAACTCATATTAAAATTTTGCATATAAGATATCTCAGTTAAAATATTTCCCCACATATAATTATATAAAATAAAAATTATAATAAATTAAAAAATATAAACAAAAATAAAGAAATACACACTAATACTAATACCGCTTGTAGAATACTGCTAAAACGAGGTACCTTTCTGTATCTAGAAAATAGTAGAGCTACAAATATACAAACAACTGTTATATTAATATATGAAAAATTTAATAAATAACCATGAAATGCACCTATAGTTGAATAATAATTAGATAGTATTGTAGTATTCATATAATCACTAAAAATGTAATTATTGATCATAAAGGACTTAAACATAAAGTATGTAATTACATACGATGCAATAAATAAAAAAAATACTGACAATGTAGCAGCTAAAGAGGAATTAGTATATATTAAGGAGTTATAGTTAGTACGGTTGGCATTAGTATATAATACTTTTGAACCTTTTTTAAAATCGCAAAATGTATAATTTACAATTCGGTACGAGTAGAATAGACCTGAGAAAGCTCCAACTAAACAATGAAACATTACAAATATATAAATATATAAATGGGTGTCTAGACTTATCAAGAGTAGATGTTTTATAAAAAAACCAAATGTAAATGGTAGACCAGCTAAATTTAATAAACCTACAGTTGCACAGAAGTATTCAAATGGAAGATATTTCAATAGCCCACCCATGCGTCTAGTATCTTGATACCCTCGTGTAATTCTCAAGACGTTACCAACACACATAAACACACCAGCTTTAAAAAAACCGTGCACATATAAGTATAAGATTGTAAATTCATTCATTTCCGTTGAACATAAAACCATTAAAAAACCACAATGACTTATAGTTGAATAGGCCAGAGTTTTTTTAATATCAGATTGTGCTGCTGCGCTAACTCCACCATATGCAGCAGTTAATGAACCAACAACAGGAATAATAAGTTTACTATATTGAGTAGCATCAAAAATAAAATTAAAACGTAAAATCATATAAACACCAGCAGAGACTAACGTTGCAGAATGAATTAAAGAAGATGCAGGTACTGGGGCTTCCATAGAATCTGGGAGTCAGGCATGACCACCAAATTGAGCGGATTTAATAAACGAAGCACCAATAATCATTAAAGCAACAAACTCTAAGTAGTTAACAGGTGTACCAAACAAATATATTGATAACGGTTCATATTTATATACTTGGTGGTTTAGCGCTAAAATATCAAATGTATAATACACACTAAATGTGGAAACTAAAAACATAAACATAAAAAAATCGCTGACTTTATTAAACGTGAATGCTTTGAATGCTGACTTTAAAGTCGCTGCTTTAGTAGTTCAAAAATTTATTAAACAAAAGGAAGTAAAACCGATTAATTCTCAACCTAAAAATAACATAATAGTATTACCAGATGTAACTAAAAAAATCATACTAATGACAAATGATAATATAAATAAAAGAAATCTATCAACTAGAGGTTCATAACGAAAATATGAAAAAGCGTATATATATACGAAGAAGGCAATGGTGGTCGTTAATAACATAAAACTAAAAGAAATAGTATCGATTAAAAAATAATAATCGATTTTATAATTGATTGTTAAAAACACCCAACTACACAGTTTTATTATATATATTTTTTGACCAATAAATATTGATTTTGCACTCAAAAGGAGTGAAACCCAAAACATAAACAATGTAATTATATTTAGTTTATACATACCGTATAAACCCAAGTAAGAGAAGAATAATCAACTTAAAATAACAGTTGAAAAGAATAAAACCCCAAAATAAAAAAATATAGGTGTTGAGTTAAATTCAAATACCCATAATACAGACCAGCTGTTTTTTAAAAAAAAATTTTTGAAAAAGAAATTAAAGAAAGAGAAATTAGGGTCTAAAGATCGAAATTCTAAAAGATAGTATTGTCAATACGATCATAAAGTTATAAATGTTTCGGAAAATTCATGATAATAAATATAAACCACACCTACCTTAAAAAAACACAAATATAAAAATAGAAATAAATTGTCGAGATTTAAAAATGAAATAATTATATTAAACACACCACTATACGTACTTATATCCCATATTACAAAACTATCTAAAAAATCAATAAAAATATAATTATATATTAAACCTCAAAAATTTAAATATAGAAAAATATAGAAAAATATAGAAAAATATAGAAAAATATAGAAACGATTAAAAAACCTAAATAATAGAGTTCTATTTCTATAAAGATCAAAAAATAAGAAGTCAATAAATTTTTTATAAAAAATTTTGATAAACTTTTTAAAAAAATGTGTAAAAGAGGTCAAAATACCATAAAAAGATACTAATATGACATTAAAAAATTTATTTTTTTGAAAAAATTTAGAGGAAAGTAATCTAAATGTATAAATTAAAAATGGCTTGAAGAACTCACCAATAAATCAATAAGGTATTGTAACAAATAGAAATAAGAAAATATTTACAATACATATTGTATATTTACAAAAAAGAGTGTTTATATAACCAAGGGTCATATATGTAAATTTTTGAGCATTATTAAATACAGATAAACTTTTGAAAAATTTAAAAAAACTATTAAAAATTGAGTCATTATTTCACTTCACCTTTGAGTATTTATTTTTTTTTTTAATAAAATATATTAACTATGTAATAGGCCAAAGGTATTATAATAAAAATCAATAGAATTATCCAATTCTATTACACTAATATTAAAAATATCCCATAAAATATAAATATCAACACAATAACAAATTTGATTAGGTAAGATCAAAATCTACTAAAAAATTAAATGGATTGTAAAAGTGTATTTTTATTAAATTTATGATTAGTGATTTGATTTGTTTTAATAAAAATATAATATAAAAAGTATTCCAATAATAGAGGTCTTCTTAAAGCAGGAAATGCCAAATAACATAGGATAAAACAATCAGCGCCAAATAAACCTCAATTTCCACCCAATCTATTATAAAATCTTCCGTATGGTAAAAATGATGAACCATAAAAACAACACATTACAAATAATGTATAGGTGGTTTGATGGTATAAATTAGCCTCAAGAATAAAATAAGAACTTACATAAGTGTTTGATCTTTTTAGTTTATTTCTTAAAAATAAAACACTTCTTTTTAGATAGTTATTTTGTTCATTTGTACCGTGAATAGTTGGTTGAAAGAATAATAAGAAGAATAATAATAATAAACCGAAAACACCAGTTTTGTGGTAAGGGCATGCAATTAATCATGCCATAAACGGTCTAAAGTATCAATGAGGTGCAACACCATAAAATCTTACATCTGTAACAATACCAATATCACCTCACATAAAAATTTCATAAGATAAAGCTTCATTTTCAGCATAATAGATTCAACAGCAGATCGAAATAATCAAAAACATATCAATTACACCACTTACCTCATTAGAGAAGGCTTCATCTCACCAAACCATTTCGGTCTCTAGACCATCAAAAACGGTTTCATTTTTTCAATCATAGTGCATGTCAACTGCATGTAATAAAGATAAATATGTTAAGAAAAATGCAGATAAATAATGTGCATAGGCTAAACGAATCATAGTATCAGAATTTAATTGTTTATCAGTAAAAATCCACCAGTAAAATTTACCATAAAACATAAAAAATGTGTGGAAAATATTAGCGGCAATAGTTAACGTAATTTCACTTAGATGTGTACAGCATAAAACTAAACCCAAAAATACAACAACTTGAAAAATTAAAAAACTAAACACACCACTTTTTCAAGTAGCTTCATGTTCATACTCAAAAACATTTAAATAAAGTTTTCTAAATAAATGTAATCAAGAAAATACAAAAATTAAGTCAACACCACGTTCATGCATCCAAAAAAAATCATCAGTGTATAAATCTTCTAAATCCTCCTCATTTCTAACAATTGGGACAATCATAGGTTCAGGGATGAGACTAAACGAAAGCATAGTACCACTTAATAAGTTTGCAAAAATTGTTAAAAAGGTAAAGAACCCAAAAAGAGAGTTTATGTCATGAAAAGAAACAGATAGTGTAGCGAAATATTTTAATAAATTACCAATATTAATGTTCATATAATTACCATAAGACCACATATAATAAACAATAAAATAATTTTTATAAGTTTTTTTACATATTATTGGTATATGACCAGATATACCTATTTAGGGAAAGTTTTTTAGTTGTATGTTTGTTTGAAAAATTGTTAACTAAATCCAAATCAAATGATTTTTTAAAATTACGATAAAAAATAGTAATAATGAAACCAATGCAAAATTCTAAACCAGCTAACGCCAACAAAAAAAATGAGGTTGATGTTAATATTAAATCGTCATTGATTGTACCAACAACAGTAGTGTATGCGTATAGAACTACTCAAACAATCTCAGAATATAAAATAATAGTAACTAGGTTTTTAGAATTGATTAAAAACATGCTAGTTGACAATCAAAATAAAAAAGTTAAAAAGTTAATTCAAGTTAACACAAATACAATAAAATAAATCCAATAAAACACAAGATCAATCCTTTTTATAATTCTACAACAGTAGAGTTATTATAAATAACTTGATCTTCGAATAGACTATAAAAAGCATCATTAAAACCCTCTACAGGATAATCTTTAAGAAGTGGGTTTTCTTGTTTAGAATAATCTAATAAAAGCCTACGAGTATCAGTTTTCAACTCGTACGAAACTTTAAACATTTCACCAGTCTCTCTTTCTAATCACGAAGCACTTTTATATAATTTATCTATTGAAGGAACTTTAGATAAGTTGTTATTGTTGTATGTAGTAAACAACAAAATCTTAGATTTAAGTGTGTAAAAATAATAAAGATAAAATAGTAATATACGATTTTTTAAAAAAATTTGAAACTTGTTTAAAAAATCAAAACTTTTTTTATTATCTATTGCCGAATTTTCTACAAGCATAGAGTTAGAAAGGAAAACTTCATTTTTGAAAAATACGTTTAGTGAATAAAATCAAGATTTATTTATATACAATATATAACTATTTGGGTGAAAGCTCTCAGAGGTTCAAATAACAGGATTAATATTCTCAAAAACAACAAAAATACTTAGTGGTAATGTGTATTTTTTGTACACCTTTTGGTATATAAATGATTGGCAGTTCAAAAGAGTCAAAGATCTAAAAGTAAAAAAACTTGCAAGAACAATTTTTCAAAAATAAACACAAAAATAAAGTTAAGGAAAAACAAATATTTTTTAAAACAAATATTTTTTAAAACAAATATTTTTTAAAACAAATATTTTTTAAAGGAGTGGGTGACGTGGTGGTTTTTTTTTTTTTAAAAAATATAATAATATTCTCATTTATTTTTTGAGCTTTGCTACTACTTAGTAGTTACTTCTATAAAATAAAAAATCAAAAAAGTAAAAGACATTTTTGTGAATGTGGTTTTAAAGCATTGAGCGATATTAACATACAAATTAATATTAATTTCGCAATGCTTTGTATATTCTTAATTTTATACGATATTGAATTTACTTTATTATTTCCAATACTATTCAATGTTTGAAATATTACGTTTATACAATACACATACTTTATTGTCTTTGTACTTTTAATAATTGCTTCTTTATTTTACGATTGGCAAACAAATTCATTAAGTTGACAAATTTAAAATTTAATTTTTAAGGTGGGTGTGGCTCAATTGGTAGAGCGTCAGTTTGTGGCACTGAAGGTTGTAGGTTCAAATCCTACTATCCACCCTTGGGTAATAATACACTTTTTTTTAAAAATAAGGTTCAAAAAAAATATTTTAGAAAAAAATATTTTTTAATAAAAATTTTTTATCTAAGAAACCACCTAAACTGTTTCTACTATGTAAACACACTAAACTACATTAAATTGTTAGGGGATTCAAAAAAATTTTTTAATAGAAACTTTAACAACCTGATATTGGACGAAAGAACCAACTTATATATAATATGTATAAGTCAAAAAAAACATAATATGAAGTGCGTTTTTAAAAAAAATCTTACCACAATTAACACATTTTCTGTCGGCTCTGTAATGAAGTACTTTAAAATAAAACAAGGTAAGTATATAAGACGCAGTGGTAAAGGATCAAAAATTTTTTTAAATTTTTTAAAAAACATTTTTGACAAAAAATACAGTATTAAAAGTGGTATGACTGGTGTTTTTTTAAACATTTTAGGTGTAGATTATAATTTATTAACTTTAAAAAAAAATTTAAAAAAATTTTTGAAATTAAACCAATACAACTTATTAGTATATACATTATATAATATTAAAATCAGCTTTACTAAAATAAAAAATAAAAAAATAAAGGCTATAAAAAAAAGGTTAAAGAAAAAAATTGCATTGAATTTTTTAAAAAAAAATAGCTTTTAAAAATAAATACAAGTAGTATTAATATATTTGTTACACTATGAATACTCTTATATAGTGTTAGACAAGGAATATCAAATAAACAAGTATTTGTTTATTTGATAATAACACACTCTATATATAATAAATTAAATGAGTTGTTGTATAACTTAAGTAGTTACTATCAGCTAGTGGGTTATTTAAATAGTAAGAGTAATGTATTGGTAATATTTTTGTGGATACTGTTCATTATTTTTAAAAAAGAGAAGACATTTAGCAGTTTTATTGTTGTGTATGGTTTTTTATATATAATGTACGAATGTTCAGATGAAATTTTCAGAAACAGTTACACTTATTTAAATATTGGTCGTGGATTAGTTAACACTAATTTACTTAATGGGTTAATGTTAATACATCCTATAATACTATATTACTTTTACACTATATATATATATATATATAAAGTAAATTTGACTCTGTGTATTCAAAAATTTTTTAAAAATAAATTTTCGAAAAAAACTTATTTATATAATACTATACTAGTATATATCGCGATTATTTTGGGGTGTTGATGAGCTGAACAAGAACTAGCCTGAGGTGGTTGATGGAGTTGAGACTTTGTAGAATTATTAGCTTTAAATTTTTTAATAATTTTGTCTGCCTTTACACACACTACTAATAAAAATAATGATTTACAACAAAGTTCGAGTGACGTTTTACTTATTCTAGTTTTATCTATAATATTAGTTAGATTTAATATAATTAACTCCATTCATAATTTTATAACTATAGATTCACAAAACCAATATTTTTATTATATAATACTAGTAGTATTACTTATAATAATATTTATAACAAGAAATGTTATAAGATATAAGATAAAGTCTGTTTTAAACCCCTATAACTATTTTATATTACTAAGTTTCCTTTTTTATGTGTTGTATATGTACAACCTATTCATTAAAGATATACTTTTCTTAAAGTATTACGTCTACACAAATATAAAACATATCTTTATACTACTAACTTTAATGTATATAACTTTTTTTGTCTCCAAAAAAATTAATCAAAGTAAGTATATTATAGTTACAAATCTAACATATATAATTTTTTTGGTGTTTATTTTAATAATTGTAGATTCAAAAATATTAATAACTACTATGCTCATAATTGGTGTATATATCTTAGCAGAATCGATAAACTATTTCAACACTAAAGCATGTTTAAAGATAATAACTTATATACATGTAACAGTACTTATTTTATTTTTTATAGCAACAACACAAACATATATTTTTATAAACACAAAAACAGATTTCCCCACACACTGTAATAATCTATTAAAGACTACACATAGTTACGTTTTTGAGGTTACAAGATTTGACTTTTTTACTCAAATAAACCAAACATCTTTACTAAATAACTTTTTACGAAAAAATTTGCTAAATGGTAATGAGGGTGCTTTAAAGCATATATTCTCCAAGGAAATTTGGTTTAAAAATAATACGTTTGCGGAATTATACAGTTATAATTCTCAATATTTATACCAACCGGTTGGTATGTGCATGTTCTACGTACTAGTAAGTATATTATTATATATATATCAACTTTTAAAAATGACTAAACACTTTTTTATATAAACACATTAATTTGTGAAGAACATTACCTACATACATAAAAATAAAAGGTTGTGTATAAGAAGTTTAACGATCGAGCTCCCTTAATATGAGATTTAATATAAAAAATCAAGAAACTACATCTTTTAAAAAAAGATATAAAATTGGGTATAGATTACCCACACTTGTGTTTGGTGATTTTTCGATCACTTTGTGTAAAAGTTATAATCTAGAATATATTTATATATATAATTTTAAAAAAAGTATAAAAAAGTACTACACATTCAAAAAAAATACCAGTAAAAAGGTTTGATTATTTCTCCATAAAAACTACCCACTAACCAAAAAATCTAAAAATGCTAGAATGGGTAAAGGTAAAGGAACTTTAAATAGATATTGTGCGAGAGTTTTTCAAAATCACAATCTACTAGAATTTAGTGGATTCAATTTACATGAAGTAAAAATTTTAAAAAAAATTTTAAAAAAAAAACTAAATATACCGACTAAAATAAATTCTTATTTTTTTTTAAATAAAGGTTATAATTATA
>Ga0078894_10001181_pt1 | contig 19204 bp, 4 predicted proteins | sample LauGreSu1BDMLBSD_2_FD_67506 | JGI IMG/M metagenome (GOLD analysis project Ga0078894, IMG submission 67506) | Freshwater lake microbial communities from Lake Michigan, USA - Su13.BD.MLB.SD (version 4) (version 4) | ecosystem: Environmental > Aquatic > Freshwater > Lake | place: Lake Michigan, USA... | reverse complement strand
GATTGATTGTCTTTATCTGCGACACCAATAAACATGTCAATATATTGTTGGAAATTCTTGACTGGCACTGGAACGGAATTATATTTGACTTTAATGGTTTTATCCGTAACAGCGGCGACGTCGTAGATTCGTTTTTTCAATAGAGAAATGATGTCGGGTGATAGACCAGATATACCTAAACGCGCATAATCAGGTTTAAACATAATTTTGGTATATGGTTTTGTTTTACATTTCGTAATAGATGGTTTTCCAATGAGATCGAGATTATTTCTGAATTCTTGGACATATTTCAAACCACGTACGTGATCAACTGTTTCAATACAACCGTATGTAGACCATATTAAGACTAATTTAAATCCGAAACCATTCTTTCCACCTACGATTTTTTTTTCGGTTTTGTCGTAATTTGTAGATGTGCGAAGATGACCGAAAATCAATTCAGGAATCCATATTTTGTATTCCGGATGTTCGGCAATATCGATACCATTACCATCATTCATCATAATAATCGTACCATCATCCAGAATGGAAATATCGATATATGAAACCGGAGTCGAATGTTCGACATTATTTTTGATGGCTTGTTGCATACGAATCACATGGTCTCTGCAATTCACAATACCTTCATCAAACAGCTTGAAAAGAGCTGGTATATATGATATGTTTTTTTCGACAATGCGAGTTTGTTCGTTATTAAGGATCCATAAATCGGTATCGACATTTTCAACCGAACCAATATAGGTATCTGGATTGTCAAGGATATGTTGTTTATCGGTTTTTTGTTGATATTTATTTGCGAGTTGTTCTGAATTTGAGTTCATTGTATAGTGTTATAATGTAATCTTTAAGTGATACTATTATTTACTTTCAATTTTTATATAAATTAATTATAAAAAAATAAATAATATAAATACTTGAATAATATAAAGAAGTATAGATAGATGTCACAAACGTACGCGTCATTATATTTTAGACCTGGAATGAATCCATTGAATTATCCGAGACATTGTAAAGGTGTGGAAGAAACGATACCTGGTTCATATACTTGTTACCAGGATACGCAAAAAATATTTTTAGATAATGGGATAGTGAACCCGACACAAACGCAAAGTCAGCGAGCGGCGACAATTATCAATTATTACCAAGGCGGTAAAGTAAGTTATGGTAATCAAAATACAGCATATCATTCGCCGGTAACCTTTTTAGGAAAAACGGAAGGGCAACCGGGAGGATTAAATAGACCCATTAAAAACAAATTTTAAAGCAACGCGTTGGTTTTATTAATAATTATTTTTATTAGTTTAGAAATAATTATTTTCTTTATTCAATTTATAATGACTCGTTATTCAAAAGGAGCAGATGGACATTACCATATTAATGGACACAAATATCCAATTTTAATTGGTTCAAGAGCAGAAGTATGGCACGGAACCGCATTCAAGACCAGTGGTGGATTAAAAAAGGGTGACATCATGCAAAATAAGAATGGTCGTATTGTGTCAAAATCAAAACACGCAACTGCTAAAAAGGAAAAACGATTGATTAAGGCAGGATATGGCACCAAGAAGGGCAAATTTGGTTATGTTAAATTAAGTGGAACCCGAAAACGTCGCAGTGGTAAATAAAATTAAATCTCAAATAAAAATTAAATAAATATAATAATGGCTATTTATTATATTTATAATTCAAAACACACACCTAACAAAACCATAAAGGAGAGACGAATTTGTCGTATTCGATAAATCCAGTGAGATTGAAAAACAAATACTTTTCAAAAAACCGTTTGTTCACGCACTTGGAATTGGTTTCTCTCATTTTTTTACAATAAGAATCGTAAATATCATCAAAAGATATGAGAGAATCGATGGTGCTTTTTTTTAAGCTCATCTGTTTGCATTCATTCTTGTAGATTTGTAAAAAATCATTTATCTCTCCTGTTTTATTCCACATATTACAAGAAATATTTAAAATATATTTATTGTCTTCGATTTCTATTAGAGGAAAATAATGATTTATAATTTTAATCACATCTCTTTCAGAAATATTTCCATTTTTGAAATAAGTTTCGCCATTATTTTTCTGAACCCATTTTTTAAATAAAAAACACAATTCATCAACTTCAAATTCATTTTCAAATTGTTCCTGTGTAACCGTAATTGTTTTTTCCCAAAATAAAAGAAAATCGCTTACATCGGGTAAATATTTACTAATCACATTTAAAAAAGAATCCGATGATTCATCATAATTATATTTTTCTTTTAATAATAGTTTTAATTGATTTGAATAAATGACATTGGGGAGAGAACACATTGATATGTAATTTTTCCAAATATAATGCATATTTTTCCAATTTATTGAAGATACCGGTTCATTTTCGATTGTTTGTATACAAGTATTTGTAAAATTTTCAAAAATGATTTGTTGGTTATTGTTTTTCAAGAACATTGTATAATCTTTTAATTGTTCATCATGAGCTTCATTGTTTATAAATTCTTCTGAATCGCATCGATTAGAATAATGCACTGCTAAGCATAACAAATCGAGTCCAATGTTTTTTAGGATACTTTTCCATATATCAACATCAACATTATCATTGATATTTATAATGCGACACTTATCGAATGAATAAGAATCATGGTATTTTGTCATGAAATTAAAAGTTGGATTCGTAAAACCGGTGGTTATGTATATAATATTATCCAATTCAACCAATAATTTTTTCACTTGAGGTTTTATCAAGAAAACCAAGTCGGTATTCTTTTTTAAAATGTTGTCACCTAATATATTTAAGAAATATTTAGCTTGTGATTTTGTTTTAAAGAGAGAAGATGGATACAAGTTCTTTAATACATTTTGAATCGTATATGATTCCGGAACACAAGTGAATAGGTTTCTCTCTTTGATTTGTTTTATAATGTTAATTTTGGTTTTATATTTCCATTGCATTAATGTTCTATCTCTTGAAATATTGGATAATAACTGGTGTTGTATATCGTCTTCTCTCACAGAATAGAAATGTTTATCATTATAATGATAAAAACAATTGTTATTGGGTAAATAATAATATCTATTCTTACTCAGAAATACTTGGATAAATATTTTTTGTTCATTTGTTAAGAAATCGTTTCTTTTTATTCTCTCTTGGTGATTCTTGTCTTCCGTTTCTAATGACGACGGTAATATATTTAAAATATGATAATTTAAACGTTGCATCATATATGGATTTTCAGCGTATTTATCAAAAAGACCTGCAATTTTATTCATGCAATCTTGTTGTTGCATATTGACATTCATATTGACATTCATTTTTACAATATATAATATTATTTGAATACTTTTAAGTAATAATAATATATATTTAATAATCTATTGTGTAACGGTTTTCTCTCATCATCTTGTTTTATAAACCAGAAATATGGATTAGATTAAACAATTCTTTTTCTTTTTATAGTATTTATAGTGTTTGTATAGTTATTCAAATCCATTTATAAGGTCCATCCCCTTTTACTTGAACTTGGTTTTTATTTGGTTCCGCTTCTAATGAGAGACGTTCTCCCATAACCGTCCAGTGAAATTTACCATTTACGCCGTAAACCGAAAATTTGTTATCGCTTATTTCCGTTGCAAAATAAGGCGGTTTATTAATATTTCCGTCATAAATCGGCGTTAATTGCACAGTCAAATTTGTGGCAATGTCAGAGACATAATGAGGTAATTCGATTGTAACTGATGTGTCATCTATTATTTCGCTTTTACCTCTGTAGTAAACACCTGCCTCTGGTCCTTCTAAGCAAGCGTGGACCAAGTATTTCTTACTATTCTTAGGATGGTCAATCACAAAGGATTTCACCGATAACCACGATGTACCATCCGATACTTGTAACCCAGACGCACCGGATATGGTGGTGTCATAATATAATGAACCAGTATCACCTGTAACACCCGAGGTAGTTGTATAATTACCTACATTTACAACTCCATTTGAAAGACTATTTCTACAACTCCAAATGTAGAGTCCTGATAATGCTCCAGTAATATATTGTCCTGAGGATGAAATCGCAACACACGACCATGGTGCAGTATTTAAATCAATCGGGGCATTATTATTAAGATTCCACGAATTACCGAAATCACTTGAAGTGAATATGCATCCAGTATAGGATCCATTCGATTGTTGTGCGACCACTTGATATTGTCCAGATGCGGAAACAGAAATAGAAACAAGATTCGCGTTACTTGGAGAATAATCACTTAACCTCCATGTGTTTCCATAATCACTTGATATATATACAACCCCTCCTGACGAAGTACAAACACTTTGGTATTGTCCTGAAGATGACAATGAAACCGCACTAATTACACCTGATATAGGTTCAAACGAATTAACTACCCATGTATTACCAAAATCCGTTGAGGTATGTATATAATTAGAGACACCGTTAATTGAACAAGCTGTTTGGTATTGTCCAGATGAAGAAAGAGCGATGCACTTAAATGAATTTCCGTCGGTTGTTGTATCCGCAGAGGACCATATTATTCCATAGTCATTTGATATTAAGATGAAATCATTCACATCGTTCGAAGATATACTTTGGTATTGACCTGATGCTGATATGGAAACACAAGTCAACGTTACATTCGTGGTATTTCTTAGTTCCCATGAAACGCCGTAATTGTTTGATACATATATATAAGAATAATCTCCATCATAAGCGATTGATGTTTGATATTGACCTGAACTGGATACAGAAACAGATTTCCAAGCGAAAGGACTCCCTGAGGGATTCCACGTCACGCCGTAGTCATTTGAAATATATAAAGTACTTCCAGCAAAATCTATACATGCGGTTTGATATTGTCCGGATGATGACATTGCAATCGACTTCCAATAACTTGCATAATTATTGACTTGTGTCCAGTTTTTACCGAAATTTGACAAATCCCCTCCTTGGGTTGAAAAAATATCTGAATAAGAACCGGGCATCAAACCAGGGGTATTGTTTGTGCCACCTGCAATAGAATCGGTAAGCTGTAAATAATTGTCGGATGTCAAGGTCGCACCGTAGGAAAGACCGGTTGCACCTAAAGCAGTGACTCCTAAAAATGAAGAACCGGTTGGTCCAGAAGCAGTACTTCCTATTGCGGTTAGTAAAGTAGTCCATGTAGAACCGTAAACTGATCCGATGGTCGCACCAACATTCAATTGTAATGCATTTAAAGTTGTATCAAAATAGAGGGCTCCTGTTTGGTAAGTTCCTCCCCATGAAGATACCGGTGGGCCTGAAAATGGGGGAGCGACAATGACTCCTTCGAAAAATTTATCTCCTCCGATATATTGAACAGTTCCCTCTGAAGTTAATAGACCAGGATTGACTGGATCTGCTGGGGCTAATTGTAAATAAATCAATCCTTCTTCATTGATTAGTGTTGCACCCTTAGGCCAACTTATCTCTGCGACATCTGCGATATCAAATAAAGTTGCACCAGTAGCACCGGTGATGCCGATTTGTCCTATTAAAGCGACACTTGCACCCACAATCCAAGTTGCATCAGTCTGGTTGATATTTTTAATTCTGACTACATTATCAGAAATACTTATTACTAAAAAATAAGGAGTATTTTCTGAACTGCATGCTATAGTAATATAGCAACCTGATGTAATATAGATATTATTACAATTTGGTAATAAACAGTAAATATTTTCTTCGTTTGGTTGTAGTCCACATGGTTCTGCTGTCGCCATTACTGTCGCAACTAAAGGTCCTGGTGGGCCTTTGCATTTATTTTTACATTTTTTATTGCAATCATCATCACTACTGCTACTACTACTACTACTACTGCAATTATGTTTACTTTTTTTGCATTTTTTTGTAGAACAATTATCTAAATTATTACTACTTGAATTATTATGACATGATTTATTTTGTTTTATAGAATAACTCTTATAACTTTTTTTATCCATTATATAATTAACGCATAAAATATTTTTACATAAATAAAAAATATTTTATTTATTTTCGTTTGTTTTATTTTATATTTTTTTCATCTACGAAACCATTTTATTTTTTCACATGGATGTAAATTCTGATCTATTTGTAACTTTTAAATCCATTTGTATGGACCATCGCCTCTTACATTTACATCATGTTTATTTGGTTCAGCTTCTAAAGACATGCGTTTTCCGAATACAGTCCAGAAGAACTCACCATTCTCACCATAAACCGTGAATTTATTGTCTTTGACACGGGATACAAATAATTGCGATTTACTTGAATTGCCATCGAAAATTGGTGTGATTTGAACGGTTAATGATGTTGCCAAATTTTTAACATAAGAAGGTAACTCTATTGTTACCGACTCGTTGTTTATTATTTCACCTTCTCCTCTATAATATACACCTGCTTCAGGACCTTCTAAACAACCATGTACTAAATATTTATTTGTATCTTCAGGGTGATCGATTACGAAAGATTTGATTGATGTCCAACCAGAACCACTCGATACTAAGAGTGCAGATGCTCCTGCTGTTATAGTTGTGTCGTAGTATAAAGATCCGGTAGTTCCTATTGGTGGTTGAACTGCATAATTACCTACTCCGATAATTCCACTAACTCCGATTGATCCTGAGAAATATTTATCACCTTTAAACGATTGAGTTGCAGTTGTGATTATACCTGGAGAAGTCGTATTACCCGCTCCAAGAAGTAAATAATTATCACTTGTAATAGTTGCTCCACTTGAATAGAAGTTTGTATTAGTAAATGTGGTTACACCTGATAATGCTCCGGTTGGACCAATTGATCCAGTTAGTATTACATCATCACCCGGAAACCATGAACCATATAAACTTGTTGATATATTCAAAAGTGTAACATAGTAAACAATATTTACACCAATAATAATTTCTACATTTGTAATTAAATAGTATCTTTGAGCATTTCCTCCGTATGTTGAGTTAATTATTATATACGTGTTTGAAGTGATATATGGATTATTTACTTCATTCAGACCTAATGCATATACACCAGTTGCACCAGGAGGTAATGAAGTTTCACCGTCAAACATTTTAGTAGTGATTATTGGACCTGGAGGACCAGTTGAACCGGTTGCTCCAGTTGCTCCAGTTGCTCCGGTTGATCCGGTTGCTCCGGTTGCTCCTGTTGCTCCGGTTGCTCCGGTTGCTCCGGTTGCTCCGGTTGCTCCGGTTGCTCCGGTTGCTCCAGTAGAACCAGTAGCACCAGTAGATCCAGTTGATCCGGTAGATCCAGTAGCCCCAGTTGAACCAGTTGCTCCGGTCGATCCAGTAGCTCCAGTTGAACCAGTCGATCCAGTTGCTCCAGTCGCACCTGTCGATCCAGTGGCTCCAGTAGATCCGGTTGATCCAGTAGCTCCAGTTGAACCAGTCGCTCCAGTAGCCCCAGTAGAACCGGTCGCACCAGTAGAACCAGTCGCACCAGTAGAACCAGTGGCTCCTGTAGCACCAGTCGCACCAGTCGCACCAGTAGCACCAGTATCACCAGTAGCACCAGTAGAACCAGTGGCACCAGTGGAACCAGTGGCACCAGTAGAACCAGTCGCACCAGTAGAACCAGTTGAACCAGTTGCTCCGGTCGCACCAGTCGAACCAGTAGAACCAGTTGAACCAGTTGAACCAGTCGAACCTGTAGAACCAGTTGATCCAGTTGATCCAGTTGCTCCAGTTGCTCCAGTTGCTCCAGTTGAACCAGTCGAGCCAGTAGAACCTGTTGCTCCGGTTGCACCAGTAGAACCAGTATCACCAGTCGCACCGGTGGCTCCGGTTGATCCAGTTGCACCTGTAGATCCAGTTGCACCAGTAGAACCAGTAGAACCAGTTGCTCCAGTTGCTCCTGACGCACCAGTCGCACCAGTCGCACCAGTTGATCCAGTTGCGCCAGTTGCTCCAGTTGATCCAGTCGCTCCTGTTGGACCAGTCGAACCGGTGGAACCAGTTGCACCGGTGGAACCTGTCGCACCTGTGGAACCAGTCGATCCAGTAGAACCAGTTGCGCCAGTTGCGCCAGTTGCACCAGTCGAACCAGTATCACCAGTTGCGCCAGTTGCACCTGTAGATCCAGTCGCACCAGTCGCACCAGTCGCACCAGTAGCACCAGTAGCACCAGTAGCACCAGTAGAACCAGTTAGACCAGTTGCGCCAGTTGCACCGGTAGAACCGGTTGATCCAGTTGAACCAGTTGCTCCAGTTGCACCAGTCGATCCAGTAGAACCAGTAGCACCAGTCGATCCAGTAGAACCAGTAGAACCAGTCGCACCGGTAGATCCTGTAGAACCAGTAGAACCAGTAGCTCCAGTAGAACCAGTTGAACCAGTAGAACCAGTTGCTCCAGTTGAACCGGTAGAACCAGTTTCACCAGTAGAACCAGTTGCTCCAGTTGCACCAGTAGAACCTGTTGCTCCAGTTGATCCAGTTGAACCAGTTGAACCAGTCGCACCTGTAGCTCCAGTAGCTCCAGTAGCTCCAGTAGAACCAGTTGTACCAGTAGAACCAGTAGAACCAGTTGATCCAGTTGATCCTGTAGCTCCTGTAGCTCCAGTCGCACCAGTCGATCCAGTTGCACCAGTAGAACCAGTAGCACCAGTCGCACCAGTAGCACCAGTCGCACCAGTCGAACCGGTTGTACCAGTATCACCAGTAGCACCAGTTGAACCAGTAGAACCAGTTGATCCTGTTGCTCCAGTTGCACCTGTAGAACCAGTTGCTCCAGTAGATCCAGTTGATCCAGTAGATCCAGTCGCTCCAGTAGCGCCAGTCGCTCCGGTAGAACCAGTCGATCCAGTAGAACCGGTAGCACCAGTAGCACCAGTAGCACCAGTAGCACCGCTCGCTCCAGTTGTTCCAGTTGTACCAGTATAACCAATAGGACCAACCAGAGCCACATTTGCATCTTTGCCCCAACTTGCTGTTGCTCCAGATATATTTAAAATTGTCATTGTGTAGAAATTAGTAACTGGAGATAATGCAATACTTAAAACATTAAAATATGCAGTTGTATCATATAAATCTGCAATAGTAATATAACAATTTGCACTAATATATTTATTATTTGAATTATTCGCTTGTGTCAATTGATATGAGCCAGTTGCTCCTGCTGCAAGTGATCCTGCTGCTACCATATTACTTGTAACTAATGCACCTGGAGGTCCAGTTGCGCCAGTTGCACCAGTTGAACCAGTTGCTCCAGTTGCGCCAGTTGCACCAGTTGCACCAGTCGATCCGGTTGCTCCAGTTGAGCCAGTTGCTCCAGTAGAACCAGTCGCACCAGTCGAACCAGTTGATCCAGTTGAACCGGTTGAACCAGTGGCACCAGTAGAACCAGTCGCTCCGGTAGAACCAGTTGAACCAGTCGCTCCAGTTGAACCAGTCGCTCCTGTAGATCCAGTAGAACCAGTAGAACCGGTTGATCCGGTTGCACCAGTATCACCCGTCGCACCAGTAGAACCAGTTGATCCGGTTGCACCAGTTGAACCAGTAGAACCAGTGGCACCAGTAGAACCGGTTGATCCAGTAGAACCAGTCGCACCAGTCGCACCAGTCGCACCAGTCGCTCCAGTCGAACCAGTCGAACCAGTTGAACCAGTTACACCTGTATCACCTGTAGCTCCAGTAGAACCGGTTGATCCAGTGGCTCCAGTAGAACCAGTAGAACCAGTAGAACCAGTAGAACCAGTTGATCCAGTCGCACCAGTCACACCAGTAGAACCAGTTGAACCAGTTGCTCCAGTAGAACCAGTTGATCCGGTTGATCCGGTTGAGCCAGTTGATCCGGTTGATCCAGTTGATCCAGTAGAACCAGTAGAACCAGTCGAACCAGTCGAACCAGTTGCACCAGTCGAACCAGTTGAACCAGTTGATCCGGTTGATCCAGTTGAACCAGTATCACCAGTAGCACCAGTTGCTCCGGTCGACCCAGTAGAACCAGTAGATCCAGTCGCTCCGGTTGCACCGGTCGCACCAGTCACACCAGTGGCACCAGTAGAACCAGTAGCACCAGTAGCGCCAGTTGAACCAGTTGAACCAGTTGAACCAGTTGAACCAGTTGATCCAGTTGCTCCAGTTGAACCAGTATCACCCGTAGCACCAGTAGCTCCGGTCGACCCAGTAGAACCAGTAGAACCAGTAGCACCAGTCGCGCCGGTAGCACCCGTAGAACCAGTTAAACCGGTTGCACCTGTAGCTCCAGTAGAACCAGTAGAACCAGTTGGACCAGTTGAACCAGTTGAACCAGTTGAACCAGTTGAACCAGTAGCACCAGTTGAACCAGTCGCTCCAGTTGAACCGGTAGCTCCAGTTGAACCAGTCGATCCGGTTGAACCAGTTGCTCCAGTTGCTCCAGTTGCACCGGTTAAACCTGTTGCACCAGTCGCACCAGTAGAACCAGTTGGACCAGTTGCACCAGTCGCACCAGTAGCACCAGTAGATCCAGTAGAACCAGTATCACCTGTAGCACCAGTCGCACCAGTAGATCCAGTAGAACCAGTCGATCCGGTCGCACCAGTCGCACCAGTCGCTCCAGTCGAACCAGTTGAACCAGTCGCACCAGTCGAACCAGTCGCACCAGTAGCACCAGTCGCACCAGTCGAACCAGTCGCACCAGTCGAACCAGTAGAACCAGTAGAACCAGTAGAACCAGTCGCACCAGTTGCACCAGTAGATCCAGTCGCACCAGTAGATCCGGTAGCACCAGTCGCACCAGTCGCACCAGTCGAACCAGTAGAACCAGTTAAACCAGTTGCACCTGTCGCACCAGTAGAACCAGTTGTGCCAGTTGCACCAGTAGAACCAGTTGAGCCAGTTGATCCGGTTGCACCAGTAGAACCAGTTAGACCAGTCGCGCCAGTTGCACCAGTAGAACCAGTAGAACCAGTAGAACCAGTAGCACCAGTCGCACCAGTCGAACCGGTTGCTCCAGTTGAACCAGTTGATCCAGTAGAACCAGTCGCACCAGTAGAACCAGTTTCTCCAGTAGAACCAGTAGCTCCAGTAGCTCCAGTAGCTCCAGTAGAACCAGTTGCACCAGTAGAACCAGTAGATCCAGTTGCACCAGTAGAGCCGGTTGCTCCAGTTGATCCCGTCGCACCAGTAGAACCAGTAGAACCAGTAGATCCAGTTGATCCAGTTGATCCTGTTGCTCCAGTTGATCCAGTTGAACCAGTTGATCCAGTTGAACCAGTAGAACCAGTTGCACCAGTAGAACCAGTTGAACCAGTAGAACCAGTTGAACCAGTTGCACCGGTAGAACCAGTAGAACCAGTTTCACCAGTAGCACCAGTAGCTCCAGTAGCTCCAGTAGCTCCAGTAGCTCCAGTAGAACCAGTTAGACCAGTAGCACCAGTAGCACCAGTAGAACCAGTTGAACCTGTCTCTCCAGTAGAACCAGTCGCACCAGTAGCTCCTGTTGCTCCGGTTGAACCGGTCGCACCAGTAGAACCAGTAGAACCAGTAGATCCAGTTACACCCGTTACCCCAGTAACACCAATAGGTCCAGTTAATATTACATCAGAATTAGAAAACCAATAACCGGTCAATGATTCTGAAATGTTCAATAGTGTTACGTAATAAAATGAGAAAGGTGATGCGACAACAATTCTTAAACGTGTAACATAAAAGTAACGTTGAGAATCTGTAAATTCACTATTTCTAATATTTATGTAAGAACCCGCTATCAAAAATTTGTTGTTTGCATTTCCATATACTAATTGATATTCTCCAGTTGCTCCTGGTAATAATCCACCATTTCCTCCAAATTCAACTGGTAAAGATTGAGTAGATATTTGTGTTGTAACAATTGGACCTGGAGGACCAGTAGAACCAGTTGCACCAGTAGAACCGGTAGAACCAGTAGGACCAGTAGCTCCAGTTGCACCAGTCGATCCAGTTGAACCAGTGGATCCAGTTGCTCCAGTTGCACCAGTTGAACCAGTTGAACCAGTAGAACCGGTCGCACCAGTAGAACCAGTAGAACCAGTCGAACCAGTAGAACCAGTAGAACCAGTAGAACCAGTTGCACCTGTAGAACCAGTAGAACCAACTGGTCCAGTTAATATTATATCAGTTAGACTATTCCAATAACCGGTTAGATATGTGGATACATTCAAAATTGTAATATAATCAAGTGATCCAGATGTTCTTGTACCAACAACTAAATAATATCTTTGTGAATTTGAATACTGATAGTTGTCCATAATTATATATGTATCTGTTGTCAGATATTTGTTATTTGAATTACCTTCAACTAATTGATATTCTCCAGTCTGACCAGGATTTAATCCGATAAATTCTTGAGTATAAATTTGTGTAGTAACAATTGGGCCAGGAGGTCCAGTAGCTCCAGTTGCACCAGTAGAACCAGTTGCACCAGTAGAACCAGTTGCACCAGTCGCACCAGTTGATCCAGTATCACCAGTAGCACCGGTAGATCCAGTTGAACCTGTAGAACCGGTTGAACCGGTAGATCCAGTAGATCCAGTTGAGCCAGTCGCTCCAGTATCACCAGTCGCACCAGTCGATCCAGTTGAACCAGTTGAACCAGTTGACCCAGTTGAACCAGTTGCGCCAGTTGATCCAGTTGAACCAGTGGCACCAGTATCGCCAGTCGCACCCGTGGCACCAGTAGAACCAGTGGCACCGGTAGAACCAGTGGCACCAGTAGAACCAGTGGCACCAGTAGAACCAGTTGCTCCAGTATCACCAGTAGCTCCAGTTGCTCCAGTTGATCCACTTGCTCCAGTTGCTCCGGTTGAACCAGTTGAACCGGTCGAACCAGTAGATCCAGTTGCACCAGTAGATCCGGTTGAACCAGTTGAACCAGTTGAACCAGTTGAACCAGTTGAACCAGTTGAACCAGTTACACCAGTATCACCCGTCGCACCAGTCGCACCAGTCGCACCAGTCGCACCAGTAGAACCGGTAGCTCCAGTGGCACCAGTAGAACCAGTGGCACCAGTAGAACCAGTAGAACCAGTAGAACCAGTAGAACCAGTCGCACCAGTAGAACCAGTCGCACCAGTAGAACCAGTCGCACCAGTTACACCAGTATCACCAGTCGCACCAGTCGCACCAGTCGCACCAGTCGCACCGGTCACACCAGTCGAACCAGTTGAACCAGTTGAACCAGTTGAACCAGTTGAACCAGTTGAACCAGTAACACCAGTCGCACCAGTATCACCAGTAGCACCAGTCGCACCAGTCGCGCCAGTAGAACCAGTCGCACCAGTAGAACCAGTTACACCTGTATCACCAGTCGCACCAGTCGCACCAGTCGCACCAGTCGCTCCGGTTGCACCGGTTGCACCAGTCGAACCAGTAGAACCAGTAGAACCAGTAGAACCAGTTGAACCAGTTGAACCAGTAACACCAGTAGAACCAGTGTCACCAGTCGCACCAGTAGAACCAGTCGCACCAGTAGAACCAGTCGCACCAGTCGCACCAGTCGTACCATTTGAACCAGTCGCACCAGTCGCACCAGTCGCACCAGTAGAACCGGTAGAACCAGTAGAACCAGTTGCTCCAGTTGCTCCAGTTACTCCAGTTGCTCCAGTTGCACCAGTCGCTCCAGTAGAACCAGTAGAACCAGTAGAACCAGTAGAACCAGTCGCACCAGTAGAACCAGTCGCTCCTGTGGCACCAGTCGCCCCAGTCGCACCAGTAGCACCTGTATCACCAGTAGCACCAGTAGAACCAGTCGCACCAGTAGATCCTGTTGTTCCAGTTGAACCAGTTGCACCAGTAGCCCCGGTGGAACCAGTCGAACCAGTAGATCCAGTTGCACCAGTCGAACCAGTAGAACCAGTAGAACCAGTTAGACCAGTCGCTCCAGTTGCACCAGTAGAACCAGTTGAACCAGTCGCTCCGGTAGAACCAGTAGCACCAGTGGAACCAGTATCACCAGTTGCACCAGTGGAACCAGTCGTACCAGTAGCACCAGTCGCACCAGTCGATCCAGTCGCACCAGTAGAACCAGTCGCACCAGTAGAACCAGTAGAACCTGTTACACCAGTATCACCAGTAGCACCAGTAGATCCGGTTGAACCAGTAGAACCAGTAGAACCGGTGGCACCAGTCGATCCAGTCGAACCAGTCGATCCAGTCGAACCAGTAGAACCGGTTGGTCCCGTGGATCCGGTCGATCCAGTCGCACCAGTAGAACCAGTGGCACCTGTATCTCCAGTCGCGCCAGTAGAACCAGTCGCACCAGTAGAACCAGTAGCACCAGTAGAACCAGTTGCTCCAGTTGCTCCAGTTGCACCAGTCGAACCTGTTAAACCAGTAGCTCCGGTTGCACCAGTAGAACCAGTAGGACCAGTAGAACCAGTCGCGCCAGTAGAACCAGTCGCACCAGTAGAACCAGTCGCACCAGTAGAACCTGTTGTACCAGTATCACCTGTAGCACCAGTCGAACCGGTTGATCCAGTTGATCCAGTAGAACCAGTAGGACCAGTTGCACCAGTAGAACCAGTAGAACCAGTAACACCAGTATCACCAGTCGCACCAGTCGCACCAGTCGCACCAGTCGCACCAGTCGAGCCAGTCGAGCCAGTCGAACCAGTCGAACCAGTTGAACCAGTAGATCCAGTTGAACCAGTAGCTCCAGTTGAACCAGTAGCTCCAGTTGAACCAGTAGCTCCAGTAGAACCAGTAGAACCAGTTACACCAGTATCTCCAGTTGCTCCAGTTGCTCCAGTTGCTCCAGTTGCTCCAGTTGCACCAGTCGAACCAGTTGCACCAGTCGAACCAGTAGAACCAGTTACACCAGTATCACCAGTAGCACCAGTAGAACCAGTGGAACCAGTCGCACCAGTCGCACCAGTCGCTCCAGTTGAACCAGTCGATCCGGTTGAACCAGTCGCGCCAGTCGCACCAGTCGCACCAGACGCACCAGTCGCACCAGTCGCACCAGTAGACCCGGTTGCACCAGTAGAACCAGTTAGACCAGTCGCACCAGTCGCACCCGTCGCACCAGTCGTACCACTACCACCAGTAAAACCAGTCGAACCAATTGGGCCGACTAATGTAAGATCTGCCCAATCTTGCCAAATTGCTCTCGCAGGAGATATATTTAAAATAGTAATTGTGTATACACCTTCAAAGAGAATGTTAGATATTACTTGGAAATAAGCAGTATTTTGTGAAACATCTACAATTGTAACATAACAATTTGGCGTAATATATTTATTATTTGAATTACTTTCGATAGCTAAATAATAACTACCTGTTGCACCACCGGCTAAACCTGGGATTCCTGATCCAGATATTTGACTTGTTACTAATGCACCTGGAGGTCCAGTTGCACCAGTAGCTCCGGTTGCTCCAGTTGGTCCGGTTGCTCCAGTTGATCCGGTTGATCCAGTTGATCCGGTTGCTCCAGTCGCTCCAGTCGCTCCAGTCGCTCCAGTTGCACCAGTAGAACCAGTTGCTCCAGTTGATCCGGTTGATCCAGTAGAACCAGTTGAACCAGTTGAACCAGTTGAACCAGTTGAACCAGTTGAACCAGTTGAACCAGTTGAACCAGTTGCTCCAGTTGAACCAGTTGCTCCAGTTGAACCCGTCGCACCTGTATCACCAGTGGCACCAGTAGAACCGGTAGCACCAGTAGAACCAGTAGAACCAGTAGAACCAGTCGCACCGGTAGATCCAGTTGAACCAGTTGAACCAGTTGAACCAGTTGAACCGGTAGAACCAGTTGAACCAGTTGAACCAGTCGCACCAGTAGAACCTGTTGCACCAGTAGATCCGGTTGATCCGGTTGCACCAGTATCACCAGTAGCACCAGTAGAACCAGTCGCACCTGTAGAACCAGTCGCACCTGTAGAACCAGTGGATCCGGTTGATCCAGTTGAACCAGTAGAACCAGTTGAACCAGTCGATCCAGTTGATCCAGTTGAACCAGTCGCACCAGTAGAGCCGGTTGCACCAGTAGATCCGGTTGATCCGGTTGCACCAGTATCACCAGTCGCACCAGTAGAACCAGTCGCACCTGTAGAACCAGTCGCACCTGTAGAACCAGTCGCACCTGTAGAACCGGTAGCTCCAGTAGCACCAGTAGAACCGGTAGAACCTGTCGCTCCAGTTGATCCAGTAGCACCAGTAGAACCGGTTGCACCAGTAGATCCGGTTGATCCGGTTGCACCAGTATCACCAGTAGCACCAGTAGAACCAGTCGCACCTGTAGAGCCAGTCGCACCTGTAGAGCCAGTCGCACCTGTAGAACCAGTATCACCAGTAGCACCAGTAGAACCAGTCGAACCAGTAGAACCGGTAGAACCGGTAGAACCAGTTGATCCAGTAGCACCAGTAGAACCAGTATCACCAGTAGCACCCGTAGAACCAGTTGAACCAGTAGATCCAGTTGAACCGGTAGCTCCAGTAGAACCAGTTGCTCCAGTTGCTCCAGTTGCTCCAGTTGAACCAGTAGAACCAGTAGAACCAGTGGAACCAGTTGATCCAGTTTCACCTGTGGAACCAGTAGAACCTGTTGCACCAGTCGAACCGGTTAAACCAGTTGCTCCAGTTGCACCGGTAGAACCAGTTGCTCCAGTTGATCCAGTTGATCCAGTTGCTCCAGTAGAACCAGTTGCACCAGTAGAACCAGTATCACCGGTTGCACCTGTAGAACCAGTTGATCCTGTTGCTCCAGTTGATCCGGTAGAACCAGTTGCACCTGTAGTACCAGTAGCACCTGTAGAACCTGTATCACCAGTAGCACCAGTAGCACCAGTCGAACCAGTAGAACCAGTAGAACCGGTAGCTCCAGTTGATCCAGTAGCACCAGTAGAACCAGTATCACCGGTCGCACCGGTAGAACCAGTTGATCCGGTTGAGCCAGTTGCACCTGTAGAACCAGTGGCACCTGTAGTACCAGTCGCACCTGTAGAACCTGTATCACCAGTAGCACCAGTAGCACCAGTCGAACCAGTAGAACCAGTAGAACCGGTTGCTCCAGTTGATCCAGTAGCACCAGTAGAACCAGTATCACCTGTCGCACCAGTAGAACCAGTTGCTCCAGTTGCTCCAGTTGCACCAGTAGAACCAGTTGAACCAGTAGAACCAGTTGAACCGGTAGAACCAGTTGAACCAGTTGAACCAGTTGAACCAGTTGAACCAGTTGATCCAGTCTCACCTGTGGAACCAGTAGCACCGGTTGCTCCAGTTGAACCAGTTAAACCAGTTGCTCCAGTTGCACCTGTAGAACCAGTTGCTCCAGTTGCTCCAGTTGCTCCAGTTGCACCAGTAGAACCTGTTGCACCAGTAGAACCAGTATCGCCGGTTGCACCGGTAGAACCAGTTGATCCGGTTGCTCCAGTTGATCCGGTAGAACCAGTAGAACCAGTCGCACCAGTAGATCCTGTATCACCAGTCGCACCAGTAGAACCAGTCGCACCAGTCGAACCAGTAGAACCAGTAGAACCAGTCGCTCCAGTTGATCCGGTAGCTCCAGTTGATCCTGTATCACCAGTAGCACCAGTAGAACCAGTTGATCCGGTTGCACCAGTTGATCCGGTAGAACCAGTCGCTCCGGTTGCACCAGTCGATCCGGTTAAACCAGTTGCTCCAGTTGCACCGGTAGAACCAGTTGCTCCAGATGCTCCAGTTGATCCAGTTGTACCAGTAGAACCAGTTGCACCAGTAGAACCAGTATCACCTGTCGCACCAGTAGAACCAGTTGATCCGGTTGCTCCAGTAGAACCAGTAGAACCAGTAGAACCAGTCGCACCAGTAGATCCTGTATCACCAGTCGCACCAGTAGCACCAGTCGAACCAGTCGAACCAGTCGAACCAGTAGAACCAGTAGCTCCAGTTGAACCAGTAGCACCAGTAGAACCAGTATCACCGGTTGCACCGGTAGAACCAGTTGATCCGGTTGAACCAGTTGCACCTGTAGAACCAGTAGCACCTGTACTACCAGTAGCACCTGTAGAACCTGTATCACCAGTAGCACCAGTAGCACCAGTCGAACCAGTAGAACCAGTAGAACCAGTAGCTCCAGTTGATCCAGTAGCACCAGTAGAACCAGTATCACCTGTCGCACCTGTAGAACCAGTTGCTCCAGTTGCACCAGTTGAACCAGTTGCACCAGTTGAACCAGTTGCACCAGTAGAACCAGTCGCTCCAGTTGAACCAGTTGAACCAGTTGAACCAGTTGAACCAGTTGATCCAGTCTCACCTGTGGAACCAGTAGAACCGGTTGCACCAGTCGAACCAGTTAAACCAGTTGCTCCAGTTGCACCGGTAGAACCAGTTGCTCCAGTTGCTCCGGTTGATCCAGTTGCACCAGTCGCACCAGTCGCACCAGTAGAACCGGTGTCGCCGGTTGCACCGGTTGCTCCAGTTGATCCGGTTGCTCCAGTTGATCCGGTAGAACCAGTAGAACCAGTAGCACCAGTAGATCCTGTATCACCAGTAGCACCAGTAGAACCAGTCGCACCAGTAGCACCAGTCGCACCAGTCGCACCAGTCGCACCAGTCGCACCAGTCGCACCAGTAGATCCTGTATCACCTGTAGCACCAGTAGAACCAGTAGAACCGGTAGCACCAGTTGAACCAGTTGAACCAGTTGAACCAGTTGAACCAGTTGAACCAGTATCACCAGTCGCACCAGTAGAACCAGTAGAACCAGTTGCTCCAGTTGCTCCAGTTGATCCAGTTGCACCAGTAGAACCTGTTGCACCAGTAGAACCAGTGTCACCGGTTGCACCGGTAGAACCAGTTGATCCAGTTGCTCCAGTTGATCCGGTAGAACCAGTAGAACCAGTAGAACCAGTAGATCCTGTATCACCAGTAGCACCAGTAGAACCAGTCGCACCAGTAGCACCAGTAGCACCAGTAGCACCAGTAGAACCAGTAGCACCAGTAGAACCAGTAGCACCAGTAGCACCAGTGTCACCAGTTGCTCCAGTTGATCCAGTCGAACCAGTAGCACCAGTAGAACCAGTTGCACCGGTAGCACCAGTAGAACCAGTTAGACCAGTAGCACCAGTAGCACCAGTAGAACCAGTAGCACCAGTAGAACCAGTAGATCCAGTAGATCCAGTAGAACCTGTAGAACCAGTAGCACCAGTTACACCAGTATCACCAGTAGCACCGGTAGAACCAGTAGAACCAGTCGCACCAGTAGAACCAGTAGAACCAGTAGAACCAGTAGAACCAGTAGAACCAGTTGCACCAGTA
>Ga0078894_10001180_pt1 | contig 19207 bp, 23 predicted proteins | sample LauGreSu1BDMLBSD_2_FD_67506 | JGI IMG/M metagenome (GOLD analysis project Ga0078894, IMG submission 67506) | Freshwater lake microbial communities from Lake Michigan, USA - Su13.BD.MLB.SD (version 4) (version 4) | ecosystem: Environmental > Aquatic > Freshwater > Lake | place: Lake Michigan... | reverse complement strand
ACGACCTTCACATCGACAGGGTCATGGCTGCCCATGTCGGTATCCGATGGCTGCACAGCGGTGAACACGCCGGCGAATTCACCGGTGGAAGCGTCCACCTTGGTGATGGAGAGGTTCATTTCTCCGATGCCGTCGATATACCGCTTGCTGTTCTCGCGGGCCAGCTCGTCGTCCTGGGCGTTGAGAGCGACCAGACCCTGGGCGTACTGCACACCGGTGGTGAGAGCGCGGCCCTTGGGATCCAGGAAGTTGGAGGTGCGGTAGCTGGGAACGCGGTAGTTGCCGTTCAGATCGGTGCTGGTAGTGATGGCGGCGCCATCAGCCGTGGCATTCAGCTCTTTGCTGGAGAAGGTGAAGGGCACTTCTTCGCCACCGGGCAGCAGCACGGTCACGATCTGGAAGTCGATCCCGCCCTGCTCCTGGAAGTTGATGCCGTTACCGGTCACTGCCAGATCGCCATACACCTGGTCCAGGCTGGTGGTGAAACGGGTGAGGATCTTCGACTCCACAAACTGCGCTTCCTGGCGCTTGTTGGCGGGCTCGCCTTTCACATACACCTCAGACGGGTGCATACAGATCTCACGCAACTGGTACTTCGTACCTGCATCCAGGCTGATCGAACCACGCGCCGAATCCGGCAGGGTCGGGCAGTCGTTGGCCAGACCGGTGTTGTGGATGTCGTCGTAGGTGAGGTTGGCCCGATCAACAGCCTTGGCGCCGCTGCTGCAGGCGGTCACGAGGGTGAGGCAGAGCGCCAGCACAAGGGCCAGCAGAGGACGGAAACGCATGGGGAGAAGCCGGTCTGACAGGGGAAAACCTCTGGATGGGGTGCGCCCGTTGCGGATACTACCGGTGCAAAAAGCCCATTCCGCGTACCATGTCGCGGCTCTCAACAACCTGTATGCGAGAGCCGCGGATCCAGACCGAATGAACGACGGCAGCACCACTGATTCCACCCGCAGCCTTGCGGCAGGCGACTGGGAAGCGCGGCTCAGCGCGGAACTGATGAGCCTCCAGGCCCTGGCGGATGAAGTGGATGGGGAGCCTGAGGCCCTGCTGTTGCTGCTGCGCCGCCTCGAAGAACTGCACCGCTCGATTCAGGATGGCCCCTTCCGCGCCAGCCTGCCGGCCGACCGCGGTGCCCTGTTCAACCTGCTGCAGGGCATGGAAAAGAGCGGTGGCTGGCCTTACATCCCCAGGCTGCAGCTGCGCACCTTCATGGATCTGCTTCAGAACGGCGACGCCGGCTCTCCACTGGCCGCCTAGATCAACGCTCCAAGGGCCGTGAGCAGCCGATGGGCCAGCGGCAATTTGCCCATCGGCTCGAGGTGCTCCACCGCTTCACCAGGTCCGAGTAGCCACCCCTGATTGGTGGCACTGGCGAAGCCGGCATCGGCCTGATCGATCGGATTAGCAAACAGGAGATCGCAACCCTTGCGCGCGAACTTGGCCTGCGCCTGGGGTAGCACATCGCCGCTCTGGGCGGCGAAACCAAGGATGCGCTGACCCGCTGGCCGCCGGCTCACCAACTCCACTAACAAATCGGGCACGGGCTCCCAAGCCGCTGCCAGGGCCGCCGCAACCGCCGCCTTCTCCGGCTTGTGGCTGAGGGTGACCGCAGGCCGATGGTCGGCCACGGCCGCAGCCATGGCGACGGCATCCATCTGCGACTGCAGCTGCTGCAACACCTGCTGGAGCTCAGCGCCAGTGTCGATCGGATGCCGGTTCAGGCCCTCCAGCCAGGCAGGATCGAGCTGCAGCGGCCCGTGCACCAGATCCACCTGCGCGCCACGCCAGCGTGCCGCCTGGGCCAGCAGCACCCCCATCCGGCCCGTACTGGGATTGCTGATGCAACGAGCTGGATCGAGCCATTCCCGGGTGGGCCCGGCGCTCACCAGCAAACGGCGGCCGTGCCAGTCGCGCCGCCACCCCCAACTGGCGAGGCTTTCCAACGCCAACAGCAACAGCTCCGGCTCCGCCATCCGCCCTGAGCCCTGGCGATCACAGGCCAGCAACCCCTCAGCCGGGCCCAAGGGCAACACCCGCTCAAACGCCTGCAACTGCTCCCAGTTGGCGCGCACACCCGGCGCACTCCACATCGCCGTGTTCATCGCGGCGGCAGCTAGCACCGGCGCCTCGGTAGCGAGCAGCGTGGAGGCCAGCAGGGTGTCGCCAAGACCATGCACCCATCGCCCCAGGGTGGTGGCACTGAGCGGCGCCAAAAGCACCAGTTCCGCCCACTCCGCCAACTCCACGTGCAGCGGCCGCGGAGCGGTATGGCTCCATTGGTCGGCGTCGAGATAGCAACGCTCACGACTGAGGCTGGCCAGCGCCAGTGGGCTCACCAGTTGGGCCGCGCTGGGTGTGAGCACGCAGCGCACGTGAGCGCCGCGTTTCGCCAGAGCGCTGACGAGCAGCGGCAGCTTCACCGCCGCGATGCTGCCGCTGATGCCCACCAAAACGCGGCGCCCCGCCAGTGGATCCAAGGCAGCAGCTGGCGGCGGCTGCTCAGTCTTCATCGAAGGGTTCCTGATCCACCAGATGCACGTAAGGCCGCGCCAGCTCGGGGCGATGGATCGCCACGGCGCGCAGCAGGTGCCAGTCCTGCAGCCCCGCAAAGGGGCTGGGGTAGTCGTCCTCCTCGAGACGCCGAGCCAGCGCCGCCACCGCCTCCTCGTCGAGGGAGGCAAGCAGCTCGGGCGTGATGGCAGCGGGCTGGGTCATGGGGAGAGGGCAACAGGGCGGCAATGCCACCAGCAAAGACTGATAAGTTCTCGCCACAGCCCCAAAGAAGGGCCGCCAGGGGAATTAGCTCAGCTGGTAGAGCGCTGCGATCGCACCGCAGAGGTCAGGGGTTCGAGTCCCCTATTCTCCATCCACCTCAAAAGCCCAGGCAGCGGCAACGATGAACTGGAGCCCTGAAGCTGAAGCCAAGCTCAAGGAAATTCCGTTCTTCGTGCGCCCGGCTGTACGCAAGCGCATCGAGTCCCTGGCTGGCGAGGCCGGCCGCGACGCGATCGACCTAGCCTTTTATGAAGAGGCCAAGGCGCAATTCGGCCAGAAGTAAGGCTTGGCGGACAGCTGCCTGATCACTGTGGGATGCGAGGGGCTGACCATGGCCTGGTCTCTGCTAGAGGGCGATGCGGTAAAAGGGAGACATCAGTCCGTCCCCGGTCGAACGCATGTCGCAGTCGAAGCGCGAGCAGGTAGTGAGCCATCTGCGCTACATCCGCCAGGAACTGCGCGAGATGCATCAAGGCGTGATGGACGATGGCCTTCTGCCGGAAGCCGGTGAGGTGCGCGGGGTGATGGCCCAGATGGAAGCCCTGCTCGAGCTGCTGGAAGGCAAGGGCTCCCGCAAGAAGGATGCCGACGGCTGAGCGCTGATTGAGCAGCTCCCGCCCACTGCAGCGCACCCGGCTCCAGCAGAGCCTTGGTGGAGCATGGCCCAGGCTGGAGCAATGGGCCCTCAATCCCTGGCGGCGGCTTTCATTGCTGCTGATCGCGCTACTGAGCACGTTTTTTCTCGGCAACGCGGTGAGCACGATCGTTGGCGCCCGGGCGTTCCTGGATCCCCCGGCGGCATTGATCTGCGTGGTGCTGATCGAAGTGGCCATCCGAGCCCGCAAACCGCTGCTGCGCCTCCCGGGCGACCGGCTGGGCCTGCAACTGCTCGACATGACCCGAATTGGGTTTTGCTACGGGCTCTTGCTTGAGGGCTTCAAGTTGCTTTGAAGGCCAGAGCCCGCCTCAACTGGCAGCCATCAGATACAGCAGAGCCATGCGCACGGCGATGCCGTTGGTCACCTGCTGCTCCACCAGCGAACGCTGCAGATCGTCGAGCAAGGCTCCACTCATCTCCACACCGCGGTTTACCGGGCCTGGGTGCAGCACAGGCACCCCAGGGGCGCACACCTGCAAGCGCTCATGGGTGAGCCCATAGGCCCGGTGGTAGCTCTCCAGGCTGGTGAGCAGGTTCTGATTCATGCGCTCCTGCTGCAGCCGCAGCGTCATCACCGCATCCGCACCATCGAGTGCGCAATCCAGATCGCGCTCCACGCGGATCGCAGAACGCCCCACCACAGGGTCCACCGCCTGCCCGGGAGGTGGCGCTGCCACGAAGTGCGCAAAGGCATCGGGCAACAGCGTGGGCGGCCCGCAGAGCACCACCTCCGCTCCGCAGGCCGTGAGCGCCCAGAGGTTGGAGCGGGCCACGCGGGAATGAAGGATGTCGCCCACGATCGCAATGCGCCGGCCGCGGAAAGCCTCCGGCGTGGGGGCTTCGGGAGCGAAATAGCGCGCCAGGGTGAACAGATCCAGCAGGCCCTGGCTGGGATGGCTGTGAAGACCATCGCCACCGTTGAGCACCGCCACCCGATCACCGCTGGCATCGAGATCGCGGGCCAGGGCAGCGGGCACGCCGGTGCAGCGGTGACGCACGACCAACAGATCGGCGCCCATGGCCACATAGGTGCGCACCGTGTCGAGCAGGCTTTCGCCTTTGCTCAGCGAGCTCGACGACGGCGAAAAGCTCTGCACGTCAGCCGACAACCGCTTGGCCGCCAGCTCAAAGCTGCTGCGGGTGCGGGTGCTGGGCTCAAAAAACAGGGTGGTGACTAGGCGGCCCTGCAGCGCCGGCAGCTTGCGGGCGCCGGAGCTTGGCATCACGCGAAAGCGCTGGGCCAATTCCAGAACCGTGGCGTAATCATCGAGCGAGAAGGCCGCCAGATCCAACACATGGCGGTGGGTCCAGTCGCTCAAGGTGGGCTGCGAGAGACAGCTTCAGGCTAGAAGCCCATCGGCAACGCGGCCACGCCGAGAGCCTCCGCCCTAGACGGGGTTCGATTCCCCCGGGCTCGCTTGCTCACGCTACGGCTGGCGCGGAGATACCAGCGCCAGGGCAGGTCCTGCCCCTGGCTGATGCCGATGCGCGTGGTTTGGATTAGATCGCTGGCCCCCAGCGCCGCCCAGCCCGGAGGTCTGGCGGCCAGCCACAGCCCCGCCTCTGGATCCACGGGCTGGGCATCGTGACGGCCATTGATTCCGAACCGCCGCGCCAACAACGCCGGGCCCGCCGCCACCCGCTCGGGCTCATCGGGCAGAGCCGCAGCCCGCAGCAACACCCCGTTGGCCCAATCCGCACGGTGCGTCACCACATTGATGCAGTGGTGAATGCCGTAGCTCACATACACATAGAAACACCCTGGCTCACCAAACAGCGTTTCGTTGCTGGGAGAGCGGCGTCGGTAGCCGTGGCAGGCGGGGTCATCTTGGGAATACGCCTCCGTTTCCACAATCACGCCCCACAGCAACTCGCCATCCGCTTGGCGTTTCACCAGCAGGCAGCCGATGAGCTCGGGGGCAACCTGCTCGGCGGGGCGAGCGAAGAAGGATTTGGTGAGGGGCGCCGGCAACCACGCTGCGCGCTTTGGATCACAGCCCGACACAACCACTCCCCAGGGGCGCCCAAGTCCAGCAGACTGACTAGATCGCGCCAAAGGATCGATGGATCACAGCTCCGGCTTCACCCTGGCCACCGTGCTGATCGGCGGCAGTGGCCTGTTCGTGCTCGCCACGCTGTTCTTTGGCACTAAGGGCGGCTACTACGACACTGACCAATACGACGGCAACGGCACAGCCCACTGAGCCCAGCTTCAGCCCTGACTCGGTAGCTGTTCAGACTCAGGGCACTCGCCTGTGACTTCAATGTCTTCCGGCAGGGCAGAGCGGCTGAAGTAAGCCAGCCGCGTGCTCACTGCTCCGATCGAATCGAGGCGCACGCACTCCTCCCAGCTGTGGAGTTCGTCGTCGTCTTCGGCGTCATAGCGGAGGGTGACGAGATCACCCTCCAGCTCAACCACCAGCGCTTCTTCGATCCAGCGCTGCTGATCGCGCAGAAACACCCAAATGGGCCGTTGCTCGCACTGGAAGCGGTAAAGCTTGCGCTGCAGCATGGGGTGCCCTCAGGAACCACCTGAGCTCGATCCTAGGGATACTGAGCCGATCTGAGCTGATCTGCCGTCGTGGTTGCCACCAGTGCTGAGGAGATCCGGCTGCAGCTGCGCAGCTGGCCGGAGGTGGAGGCCTACCTGCAGCGCTGCAAGGGCGTGATCGTGCCGCTGGGCTCCACGGAGCAACACGGCCCCACCGGCGCCATCGGCACCGATGCCCTCACCGCCGAAGCCGTGGCCCTCGAAGTGGGCCGTCGCAGCGGTGTGCTCGTCACCCCCGCCCAAGCCTTCGGCATGGCCGAACACCACCTGGGGTTTGCCGGCACGATGAGCCTCCAGCCCTCCACCCTGCTGGCCGTGATGCACGATCTGGTGCTTTCCCTGGCCCGCCATGGCTTCGAGCGCATCTATGTGATCAATGGCCACGGCGGCAACATCGCCACCACCAAGGCCGCCTTCGCCCAGGCCTATGGCACCGCCGCCAGCCGCGGCCTGGCCAGCGCCGCCAACCTGCGCTGCAAGCTCGCCAACTGGTTCATGGCGCCGGAAGCAATGGGGCTGGCGCGCGAGCTCTACGGCGACAAGGAAGGACACCACGCCACACCGAGCGAGATCGCGATCACCCTGGCGCTGGAGCCAACCCTGCAGAGCAAGCAGCGGCCCCTGCCGGAGCCAGCGCCAGCCGGTCCGATCCACGGCCCCGACGATTTCCGGCGCCGCCACCCCGATGGCCGCATGGGCTCTGACCCATCACTGGCCACCGCCGACCACGGCCATCGCTTTTTGGATGTGGCGGCCACAGCCCTCACCGCCGATCTGCAACGCTTCCTCGAGGAGCCCTCCAGCTAGGTTCTGCCCATGAGCAACATCAGCGCCGACGACGTCCGCAAGGTGGCCAAGCTGGCCCGCCTCGAGCTGCCGGACGACAAGATCGCCACCTACACCACCCAGCTGGAGCGAATCCTCGACTACGTGGATCACCTCCAAGCCGTGGACACCGAAGGTGTTCCCCCCACAACCCGGGCCGTGGAAGTGGTGAACGTGACCCGCGACGACGTGGTGGTGCCGACCGAGGTGCGCGAACAGCTCCTGGATGAAGCACCCCAGCGCGAGGGGGATTTCTTCCGGGTGCCGAAGATCCTGGCCGACTGAGCCATCAAAAAGCCGGGTCTTGGCCCGGCTTCGCGTCAGCGCTTCGGTGAAACAGCGGTGCGGTGCAGCAGCGCCACCACATGACGCCGCGCCTTGAAGCTGGGCAGCAGCCCGGCAATCGGCCTCAGCTTGCTGCGGCGGCGCTTGTGGCTGCGCACGCCCAGAAGAATGTCATAGATGAAATTGGTGAAGTCGCCCTTGCTCTCAAACAAGCCGAGGCGCTGCGGCGAACCTTTCGCATCCAGGATGGGTTTGGTGGCCTCATAAGCCGGTTTGTATTCAAACCAGGGAATGGACGGCCAGAGGTGATGAACCAGGTGATAGTTCTGGCCCATGATCAACCAATTCATCAACCTACCGGGGTAGATGCGGGCGTTGTGCCAGCGGTTGCGTGAGAGAAAGGGCCGGTGGGGCAGGTAATCAAAGAAAAGGCCGAGGGTCACGCCCACCATCAGTGCCGGTGCGAACCAGCAGTTGAAGATGAAGTCAATAAAGCCGTATTTGATCCCCGCAGCCACAATCGCAAAGAAGATGCCGCGGCCCAAACCCCACTCGAGCAGCTCGTAGCGGCGCCAGAGGCGGCGCTGGAAGAAGAAATATTCGTGATAGAAGAAACGGGGAGCAATCAGCCACAGCGGGCCGAAGGTGCTCACGATGTGATCCGGGTCGTTCTTCGGATCGTTCACATGGGCGTGGTGCTGCAGGTGCACCCGCGTGAACACCGGAAAGCTGAAGCCGAGGAGCAGGGCAGCGCCGTGCCCCATGAAGGCATTCCAGAAGCGATTGGGATGGGCCGCGTTATGGCAGGCGTCATGAATCACCGTGCCCTCAAGGTGGAGGGCCAGAAAACCGGTGGCCAGCAGCGGCAGCAACGGCCACTGCCAGGCAAACCAGCCTGCAATCGTGATACCTGCCAGGACATAGCCGCCCAGAAAGAGACCCACCGTGGGGTTCCAGGCAGCCGGTGGATCGAGATAGTCGCGCGGCACGGCACTGACCGATGCCCGCAGCTCCCGGGGGGATCCCTCCGTCTCCGGTGACTGAACCAGAGCTTGCGTCATTCCCTGGGCTGCACCGGCCAACATTGAGGCCACCTTAGGAAGTTGAGGCCTTCACCCCGATGCCCACCGGGGGACTTGAACCCCCACAGCCGAAGCCACTGGAACCTAAACCCAGCGCGTCTACCAATTCCGCCAGGTGGGCATGGCGCGACTGTACGGACGCACCGAGAATGCGGTCAATCTCAGAGCGGTCATGGTTGCCAGCCTCAGCGGAACGCTTGCCCTGGTGGTCGGCCTGGCCGTGCTGATGCTGCCCGTGCTGGCCAGGGAACTCTCACGCCCACGCGATGCCATGTGGGGGGCGGTGGTGCTGCTGCTGGGGCTCACCCTGGTAACCAGCGCCGACAGGCTCACGGGCTCACCGATGCTCGCCGTGCTCTGCGGAGGCCTGCTGATCGGCCGCCTTGGCCTGGAGGTGCTGCAGTTGCGCTGGCGAGCACTCATCCCCGAGGAACAGCAGCGACTCCTCTCCTCAGAGCACTGGCAAACGAGTCTCAATGAATTGCTGGTGAGCGCGACTCGCGGCATTGCCGCGGTGAGCGCTGCCTCTGGCACGGTGTTGGCCGCGCTGCAGCGCGGTGGTGGCAGCAAGGGCAGCAACGGCAAACGCTGGGTGCGAGCAGAGCAAGAGCATGGCCAGGGCAGCGAAGAGCCCTCCCACAACCCAAGCGAGCCCGATCAGGCCACAGCATCCACACCAGAACCCCCAGTGGAAGCCACGCCCGTGGTGCGCTCCTTCGCCGAAATCGATCAGCTGCTCCAGAGCGCCGTCAGCCAGGCGGGATAATCGGCCCTTGCTGCCCCCGGCGCCGTGACCGCCAGCTCTGCGCCCGCGACCTCCTACAAGGACACGCTCAACCTGCTGCAGACGCCCTTCTCGATGCGGGCGAACGCCAAGGTGCGCGAGCCGGAGATCCAGGCCTTCTGGGCGGAGCTTCAGCTCTATGAGCGCCTAAGCCAGCAGAACCCCGGCGAGAGCTTCACCCTCCATGACGGCCCCCCCTACGCCAACGGGGCCCTGCATGTGGGGCACGCCCTCAACAAGATCCTCAAGGACATCATCAATAAATCGGCCCTGCTGCAGGGCAAGCGGGCCCGATTCATCCCGGGCTGGGACTGCCACGGCCTGCCGATCGAGCTGAAGGTGCTCCAGGGCCTCAAGAGCAGTGAGCGCGCTGAGCTCACGCCGGTGAGCCTCCGCCAAAAGGCCCATGCCTATGCGCTCGAGCAGGTGGAAGGCCAGAAGGCCGGCTTCCAGCGCTGGGGCATCTGGGCCGACTGGGATCAGCCCTATCTCACCCTTCAGAAGAGCTACGAAGCCGCCCAGATCGGCGTGTTCGGGGCGATGGTGCTAGCCGGCCACATCTACCGGGGCCTCAAACCGGTGCATTGGAGCCCCAGCTCCCGCACCGCCCTGGCGGAGGCCGAACTCGAATACCCCGACGGCCACACCTCCCCCAGCGTCTTCGTGGCCTTCCCGGCGGTACAGCTGCCCGCAGGCCTGGCCACGCAGCTGGGCGCTGCTGGCCTCCAGCCTGAAGCCGCAATCGCCGAAGGCGGGCTCGCCGTGGCGATCTGGACGACGACCCCCTGGACCCTGCCCGCCAATCTGGCGGTGTCGGTGAATGAGCGGCTCGACTACGCCATCTGCGCCGTAAGCCCCCGGGGCGAGAGCACTGCACCCTCAGCCAGCCATCTGGTAGTGGCGGCGGAGCTGCGCGAGAGCCTCGAAGCCAGCCTGGGCCTGGAGCTCCAGCCCCTTCTCAGCGTGAAAGGCGCCGATCTCGAAGGGATTGTCTACCGCCATCCGCTGCTGGAGCGCACCAGCGCCGTGGTGATCGGCGGTGACTACATCACCACCGAAGCCGGCACCGGCCTGGTGCACACCGCCCCCGGTCACGGTGTGGACGACTTCAACACCGGTAAGAAATACGGCCTACCGGTGCTCTGCCCTGTGGATGAAGCCGGCAACCTCACCGCTGAAGCCGGCCCCTTCGCCGGCACCAACGTGCTCAAAGACGCCAACCCCACGATCATCGAGGCGCTGGAGGGCACCGGCCTGCTGCTGAAGCAGGAGCGCTACGAACACCGCTATCCCTACGACTGGCGCACCAAGAAACCCACAATCTTCCGCGCCACCGAACAGTGGTTCGCCTCGGTGGAAGGCTTCCGCGCCGCGGCCCTTGAGGCCATCGCTCAAGTGGAGTGGCTGCCGGCCAGCGGCCGCAACCGCATCGAAGCGATGGTGAGCGAGCGGGGCGACTGGTGCATCAGCCGCCAACGCACCTGGGGCGTGCCGATCCCCGTCTTTTATCACCGTGAAACCGGTGAGGTGCTGCTCAACCAAGCCACGCTCGATCACATCCAGACTCTGATCGCCGAGCACGGCGCCGATGTGTGGTGGGAGCGCGACGAAGCCGGCCTACTGCCCGCGGACTACGCCGCTGAAGCAGCGCAATGGCGCAAGGGCACCGACACGATGGACGTGTGGTTCGATTCCGGCTCCTCCTGGGCCGGCGTGCTGGGCGGCATCGCGGGCGGCGAGAGCCGTGCCCCCGAACTCCACTACCCCGCCGACCTTTATCTCGAAGGCAGCGATCAGCACCGCGGCTGGTTCCAGAGCAGCCTGCTCACCTCCGTGGCCGTGAACGGCCATGCCCCCTACAAGCGGGTGCTCACCCACGGCTTCACCCTCGATGAGAAGGGCCGCAAAATGAGCAAATCCCTCGGCAACGTGGTGGATCCGGCGGTGCTGGTGGAGGGCGGTAAGAACGAAAAACAGGAGCCGGCCTACGGCGCTGATGTGCTGCGCCTCTGGGTGAGCTCGGTGGACTATTCCGCCGATGTGCCCCTGGGGCCGGGGATCGTGAAGCAGCTGGCGGATGTGTACCGGAAGGTGCGCAACACCGCCCGCTACCTGCTGGGCAACCTGCATGACTTCGACCCGGCCCGCGATGCCGTGGCCTACGCCGAGCTGCCGCTGCTCGATCGATGGATGCTGCAGCGCACCGCCGCCCTGATCGACAGCGTGAGCGGAGACTTCGAGCGCTTCGAGTTCTACCGCTTCTTCCAGGCGCTGCAGAACTTCTGCGTGGTGGATCTTTCCAACGTCTACCTCGACATCGCCAAAGACCGCCTCTACGTGAGCGGTGCCCAGGAGTTCCGCCGCCGCAGCTGTCAAACCGTGCTGGCCCTGGTGGTGGAGCGTCTGGCGGGGCTGATTGCGCCGGTGCTCTGCCACATGGCGGAAGACATCTGGCAGAACCTCCCCTACGCGGTGAGCGAGCGCTCGGTGTTCGAGCGGGGCTGGCCAACGGCTCCGGCCGAATGGCGCCAGCCGGAAGTCGAGCCGCCGATGGCTCAGATCCTCGAACTGCGGGCCCTGGTGAACCGCCAGCTGGAGAGCTGCCGATCCGGCGGCCAGCTGGGCGCTTCCCTCGAAGCCCAGGTGCAGCTGGAGCTGGGTGATGGCGCCGAAGCCACCCGCGCTGCTTTGAGATGGCTAGAGTCGTCCACGCATCCAAGCGTCGACAACCTGGCCGACTGGCTGCTGGTGTCAGCCCTACAACAGGGCGGCAGTGCGCCAGCTGAGGTGCTGGCCGAAGCCAGCGAAGCAGGCATCACTGTGCGCATCGCCAAGGCCGCCGGTGAGAAATGCGAGCGCTGCTGGCACTACGAAACCGACATCGGCCAGCACAGCGCCCACCCGAGTCTCTGCGGCCGCTGCGTGGCGGTGCTCAGCTGATCACGGCGTGCGCCTGATCGAGCAACTGCAGCTCTCCCCGCATCCGGAGGGCGGCCACTTCCGCGAAACCTACCGGGCCAGCCACACGGTGCCAACGCCCCGCGGCCCCCGGCCGGCCAGCACGGCCATCCTGTTTCTGCTGCGAGCAGGTGAGCGCTCCCACTGGCATCGCCTCCACTCCGACGAAGCCTGGCATTTCCATGCCGGTGGCGGGCTGCTGGTGCATCAGATCAGCCCGAGCGGCATTGCCCAGACGACGCACTTAGGGATTGAGATCAGCCGCGGCGAACAGCCCCAACACGTGGTGCCCGCCGGCCAGTGGTTTGCAGCCGAACCCTCCAGCGACAGCGCCTGGAGCCTGGTGAGCTGCACCGTGGCTCCAGGCTTCGACTTCGCCGATTTCGAGTTGGCTGCCCCCGATCAGCTGGCTGTGCACGATGCAGCACTAACCCAGCTCTGCGGCGACTGGCGCCGGTTCTGCAGCCAGAGCTGAAGGCTCAACCCCAGCGATCTGGCTCCAGCAACAGCTCCGGATCCATCGGTCCGGCCACACGCTGTTCAGCAGCCGGATCGAGCGGCCCCTGCAACAGTTCAGCGCTCATCAGGCGAGCCGATTCAGGCAGAGCGGGCTGATCGGGATCAAAGGCGGTGGGATGGCTGACGCTGCTGGAGAAGCCACGGAAAATCAGCAGTTCAAAAGGTTCCAGCCCGCCCTCATCCCCAGGCAGCTCACCGGTGAGCCGCAGCACGCGGTCGGGGCGGCTGCGGCTGAGCTCCTCCAACCGCGCCAGCAACTCAGAAACCACCGGCCACCCGCCCCTGCTTCGGCAGCTTCACGAGCAACCACTGCAATGCACCGACGCCATAGGCCACCAACGCTACGTAGCCCACAAAAGCGGCAATGGTGCCGGTCCAGCTGCCCCCAAACACGAAGGTGAAGAAGCTCGCCACGCCACCATGCAGATCATCCGGGGCCTCGAGCCACACCCGACACACCGGGCGCGTGACACCGCCGCGGACACAATCCAGCGCGCGTGCACTGAGCAGAGCACCCAGCACCCCGTACACACTCAAGCCCCAGCGCCAGGCACGCACCACAAACGGCAACGGCCGCCAGGGGGGCAGGTCATCCAGCTCCTCGTTGAGATCCACCCAGAGCCACACGCTCACCACCACCAGCAGCTGGGCCAGGAACGCCAGCAGATAGCCGAGGGGCTTGTTGTCGGTGAGGAGGAGCACCGTGATCAGCAGCAGGCTGGCCACCTTCCAATAGATGCCCATCAAGCGCACCAAGGCCTGCTCACGCTTCCAGACCGCCCACACCAGCAACACCAGCGGCAGCCCCACGGCAAACACGGCAGCCAGGCGATAGTCCAACCAGACAAGAGCGCGGTAGAGCAGCAGGTCTGGCACGCAGAGGGGGTCGGCAAGCCGTCATTATCCCGAGCCTGACGCTGCAGCCAGCAGCAGTAGGGTCCAGCCATGGCTCGGATGTTTCGCCTCCCCCATTCGCTGCAGTCCAGGATCGGCCCGCTGCTGCGGCGCCGCAACCGCCGGCAAGCCCGCTGCTGCACAGCACTGACCAATCAACCCGCCCTGGAAGCGGCGGTAGCTGATCTGAGCCGGCAGCTGCGCGCAGGCGGCCAGAGCGGCACGGCGGATCTGGCCCTGGTGTTCTGCTCCACCGCCTACGCCACCGATCTGCAGCGCCTGCTGCCGCTGCTGCGCGAGGCCATTCCCAGCCGCCATTGGATCGGCTGTGCCGGTGGCGGGGTGGTGGGCACCGATGCCCAGGGCCAACCCCATGAACTGGAGCATCAGCCCGGCATCAGCGTCAGCTTGTTGGAGCTACCGGAATCCGAGCTACAGCTGTTCCATCTTGAGGCCGGTGGCCTACCGGATCTCGATGGTCCCAGCCAGCAATGGGTGGACTGGGTGGGCGCTCAACCAGAGGGAGCGCACTCGATGCTGCTGTTCATCGATCCGGGCTGCCCGGCGATCAACGACCTGATCAGCGGCCTCGATTACGCCTATCCCCAGGCGGCCAAGGTGGGCGGCATTGCTGGCCAGCACAACGCAAGCCACGGCTCCCTGCTGCTCGACGACCGGGTGGTGGAGGGCGCCGTGGGCTGTCTGATCAGCGGTGCCTGGCGGATCGATCCGGTGGTGGCCCAGGGCTGCCGCCCGATCGGCCCGGTGTTTGAGGTGGAGAAGGCCGAGCGCAATGTGGTGCAGCGGCTCAGCGATGGCGATCACCAGGGCACGCCTGTGGCCTGCCTGCAGGCGATCCTCGAGCAGCTCAATCCTGAGGAGCGGGAGCTGGTGCGCCATTCCCTATTCCTTGGGGTGGCCAAAAGCAGCTTTCAGCTGAGCAGCAACGACACCCCCGATGACGCCGCTTTTCTGGTGCGCAATCTGCTCGGGGTCGATCCCCGCACCGGCTCCGTGGCCGTGGGCGAGCGGCTGCGCGTGGGCCAACGGGTGCAGTTCCAGCTGCGGGATGCCAACGCCTCCCGCCAGGAGCAGCGGCAGCTGCTCAGCCGCCAACGCCGCCAACAGCCGGAGCCGCTCGCCGCTCTGCTGTTTGCCTGCCTCGGGCGCGGAGAGGGGCTCTACGGCCAACCCGATGGCGACGTGAGCGCCTGCCGCGAGCAGTTCGAGCATGTACCGGTGGCCGGGGCTTTCTGCAATGGCGAGATCGGACCGGTGGCTGGCGCCACCCACCTGCACGGCTACACCGCGAGCTGGGGCTTCCTGGTGCCCAACCATCCCCCCGCCGACAGCCCTGCCTCCTGAGCCGCATGGTTCGCCAACACGTCAACCCCCTCAGCCGCTTCTTCCAGCTGCCGCTGGAACTGCCCGCGCCGGCCGACCTGTTTGCCGATCCGCAACAGCCGATCCACCTCGACATCGGCTGTGCCCGCGGTCGCTTCCTGCTGGCACTGGCTCAAGAGCAACCCGCTGTGAATCACCTCGGCGTGGAAATCCGCCGGGCGCTGGTGCAGGCCGCTGAAGCCGACCGGCAAGCCCTCGCCCTGGGCAACCTCCACTACCTGTTCTGCAACGCCAATGTGAGCCTGCAGGCCTGGTTGACGGCGCTGCCGGCCGGCCAGCTGGATCTGGTGTCGATCCAGTTCCCGGATCCGTGGTTCAAGAAAAAGCACCACAAACGGAGGGTGCTGCAGCCGGAACTTCTGCTGGCGATCGCCGCGGCCCTGGCACCGGGCAAACACCTATTCATGCAGAGCGATGTGCTCGCCGTGATCGAGCCGATGGTGGGCCTCACCGAAGCGAGTGGGTGCTTCAGCCGGCCGGCAGCCGATGCGCGCCCCTGGCGAGCCGATAACCCCCTGCCGGTGCCCACTGAGCGGGAAACCTATGTGCTGGGCCAAGAGCTCCCGGTGTATCGCGTGCTCTACGAACGCAACGAGGCACCGCTCCCAGAGCTGGCGGTGCTGGAGCAATGGCTGGAAGCCACCCCCGAACCCACCGATAATCCGCTCGAACCCGCAGTCCCCACGGCATGAGCCTGGCCCCGGCGCCAACCACCCCCTGGCTACTGCGCTGGCGAGGCCTACTGGCCGGTGCCGCTTCAGGCCCCATCAGTTCACGATTCAGCCTGCTGGCGGGAATCGTGCTCTGCGCGCTGATGGCCGGGCTGCCGCTGGTGACCCGCGGCGGATTGAGCCTGCTAATCCTCGCCGCGGGGCTGCTCTGGCTGCTGTGGGCCCTCTGCACCCCGGCAGGACGCATCGGCAGCATCAGCGGCTGGTTGCTGCTGATGCTCGGCATTGCCGTGTTGGCGACCGGTTTCTCGCCGGTGCCGATGGCGGCGTTTAAAGGGCTGCTGAAACTAATCAGCTACCTCGGGGTTTACGCCTTGATGCGCGAAGTGCTCGCGCGAGCGCCGCAGTGGTGGGACCGGATCGTGGCAGCCCTGCTGGCGGGAGAACTGGTGAGCGCTGTGATGGCGATTCGTCAGCTCTATGGCGACACCACAGAGCTGGCCCGCTGGGCCGACCCCAACTCCGTGGCCGACGGCACGATCCGGGTGTATGGCCCACTCGAGAACCCCAACTTGCTGGCGGGGTATTTGATCCCGATCCTGCCGATTGCCCTGGTGGCGCTGCTGCGCTGGCGCTCTTGGCCGCAGCGGCTCTTTGCTGCGGCCTCGCTGCTCACCGGCAGCGCGGCGCTGTTTCTGAGCTACAGCCGCGGCGGCTGGCTGGGGATGCTCGCAGCCTTGGGCGCGGTTGTGCTGCTGCTGGTGCTGCGGCAAACCCGCCACTGGCCCACGCTCTGGCGCCGGCTGTTTCCGCTGCTGCTGATCAGCGCGGCCGTGGCGGTGCTGGTGGTGGCCGTCACCCAGATCGAGCCGCTGCGCATCCGTGTGATGAGCCTTGTTGCCGGCCGCCAGGACAGCTCCAATAACTTCCGAATCAACGTGTGGCTGGCGGCGATCGAGATGATCCAGGACCGGCCCTGGCTGGGCATCGGCCCCGGCAACAGCGCCTTCAACCTGATCTATCCGCTGTATCAGCAGCCCAAGTTCAACGCGCTGAGCGCCTATTCGGTTCCGCTTGAGCTGCTGGTGGAGGGCGGCATCCCCAACCTGCTGGCCGGGCTCGGCCTGCTGGCGGCCAGCATCCGCGCCGGCTGGGCACAGCTCAAAGGCGAGTCGAGCTGGGCGCTGCCGGCCCTGGCGACGCTGGCGGCGATCGCCGGGTTGTGCATACAGGGCATCACCGACACGATCTTTTTCCGCCCCGAAGTGCAGCTCACCGGGTGGTTCTGCCTGGCCACCCTCAGCGTCAGCCGCAGCGGCCAGGCCAGCGGCGATGCCTGAGGCCCAGCCACCCCTGATCGCCGGCTTCGATGCCGGCCAGACCCACACCACCTGCCGGCTGGCGGCCCTTCGCAGTGATGGCTCGTGGCAGGCCCTCGCTGAGGGCCAGGGCAGCGGTGTGACCCACCTGGCAGCAGCCGGTGGAGCCGAACGCTTTCAACAGGCGCTGCGCAGCAGCCTGACGGGCGCCCTGGCTGCGGCACAGCTGGACCCAACGACAAGCCTGAAGGCTGCTGGCATCGGCGCCAGCGGCATCGAAGCGGGCAACCCTGTGCAACGCGAGGCCACGGCCCTGGCCGCCCAATCCCTGCAGCTCGCCGGCGAGCACGCCGTGGTGGTGGGCGATGAACGCACCGCCCTGGCCGGTGCCTTCGGTGGTGGCGCCGGAGTGCTGGTGATCAGCGGCACCGGCTGCATCGCCGTGGGCTGCAATGGCCAGGGCCAGATGCATCGCTGTGGCGGCTGGGGCTGGCTGCTGGATGGGGCCGGCTCCGCCATGGACATCGGCCGTGATGGCTTGGCCGTGAGCGTGCAAATGGCCGATGGACGCCTGGCCAATAGCGCGCTGCTCCCAGCGCTCTGGCAAGCGCTGGGAGCTGATTCAGCCCAGGCGGTGAAGGCGGCCGTGGTGGCACCGGGCTTCGGTGCCGCGGGATTTGCCCGCCTCGCCCCGGTGGTGGATGGGCTGGCCCAGGCCGGCGACAGCCACGCCCAGGCGGTGATCGCGCGGTCTGCCGAGGCCTTGGCGCTGATGGTGCACAGCGTGGCTGCGCAACTACACCTGGCGCAGCCAGGGGTTTGCGGCGTTGGCGGTGCCCTGCGCCACCTGCAGCAGCTCCAGCAGGGTTTCCGGGCCGCGCTGCAGCAGCGTCTCCCGGCGGCCACGCTGCAAGAGCCTGCCGGTGATGCCTGCAGCGGAGCGCTCAGCCTTGCCGCTCAGGCGGCAATCAAGCCGCGTTGAGGTACTGGTCTGCCAGCGCGGCCAGATGCTCACTCCAGTGGTCCACATCCCCCTGCTCGGCCGCTTCCACCATTACGCGCAGCAGGGGCTCGGTGCCGCTGGCACGCACCAACACGCGGCCGGATCCGTGCATGGCCGCCTCGGCCTGCTGCACTGCCTCGCTGAGCGGAGCGCAGCTCTGCCAACCAGTGCGGCGCCCTTTGTCGGGCACGGTCACATTCACCAGCCTCTGGGGATAGGGGTGGAAGCTGCTGTCCATCCAATCGGCGAGGGAACCACCCCGGGCCTGAATCAAGGTGGCCACCTGCAGAGCGGTGAGCAGGCCATCGCCGCTCATGCCATGGCGGGCCGAAAGGATATGGCCTGACTGCTCACCCCCCAGCGCCGCCCCCAGCTCTTCCATGGCGGCATGCACGTATCGATCTCCCACAGCCGTGCGCTTCAGCAGCCCGCCTGAGGCCTGCCAGGCGCGCTCGAAACCGAGATTGCTCATCACCGTGGCCACAATCCGGTTCTCGGGCAGAGCGCCCTCGGCCATCAGGGCCTGGCCCCACAGGTACAAGATCTGATCGCCATCCACCATGCGGCCGCGGCCATCCACCGCCAGCATCCGATCGGCATCGCCATCGAAGGCAAACCCCATCGCTGCGCCCCGTTCCAGCACCGCAGCCCGCAGCGGCTCGAGATGGGTGCTGCCGCAGTTCTGGTTGATGCGGCTGCCATCGGGCTCACCGTGCAGCACGGTGAGATCAGCCCCGAGGGCGCGGAACAGGGCTTCACCGCAGCTGCTGGCTGAACCCCAGCAGAGGTCGAGCACGATGCGGCAGCCATCCAACCGCGCACCGGCAACGCTCTCCAACAGGCGCTGCTGATACGCCTCCAACAGGTCGGGGCGCTGCTGCAACCGGCCGGTGCCGCAAAAACCGTTGCCGCTGGAGCCATCAGCGGCGCCATGCAGTCCGGCTTCGATCGCCGCCTGCTGCTCCTTGCCGAGCTTGGCGCCGCAGGCGCCGAACACCTTGATGCCGTTGTCGTGGGGGGGGTTGTGGCTGGCACTCACCATCAAGCCGCCGCTGCCGCCCAGCTGGCGGATCGCCCCCGGGACAGCCGGGGTGGGGCACAGCCCCAGATCGAGCACCTCACGCCCCGCCGCGGTGAGGCCGGCGGCCAGGGCCGCCACCAGCATCGGCCCACTGCTGCGCGAATCGCTGCCCAGCAGGATCGGACCGCCCTGCGGCAGAACCTGGCCGCACCAATAACCCAGCTGCAACGCGAGCGCCGGGGTGATCTGGTGGCCCACCCGGCCGCGGATGCCATCGGTGCCGAAGGCGGCTGTGCCCTGGGGCAAGGGAGTTCCCAGCGGGAACGCAGCCAGGGAAAACGCAGCCGACTCGGCCATCACACCAACGCACCTGAGGCGGCCTGCAGGCTAGGCCGAGGCCTCAGCGCCACCTCCGGGGCCACCAGGCCCAGAGCACCAGCTCCACCACC
>Ga0078894_10001179_pt1 | contig 19216 bp, 20 predicted proteins | sample LauGreSu1BDMLBSD_2_FD_67506 | JGI IMG/M metagenome (GOLD analysis project Ga0078894, IMG submission 67506) | Freshwater lake microbial communities from Lake Michigan, USA - Su13.BD.MLB.SD (version 4) (version 4) | ecosystem: Environmental > Aquatic > Freshwater > Lake | place: Lake Michigan... | reverse complement strand
CCTTCGATTAACGTGAAGAAAAATAAATAATGGTAATCGGTTTGGGAAGCAAGGTAGACATGTATTCTTTTATTGTGTAAAAAATTGAACTATTTTCTTTCTTTCCAATCGCTTAACAACAAGAATTGCCCAGATTATTATCAACTTTTGACGATTGACCTTAACAATGAACGACTATCTTGATGCATACGACTCTTTCTCTGAATATGATACGGAGGATGAAGAACAGCAGTTTGATATTGAAACTTACTTGGGTTCATTACCAAACGATATTCATGTAATAAAAATATGTTCTAAAAAAATAACTTATCTCCCTTCTTTGGCACGATTTACACAATTGAAACGATTGATGTGTAGCTATAACCAGCTAACTCAATTACCTGAATTGCCCGACAGTTTGAAGTACCTGGATTGTTCTTGGAACCGTTTGACATCCCTTCCAACATTACCGCGTTCCTTGTCCAACTTGAAATGCTATCATAATCAGCTAACGGAATTGCCTGAATTGCCTGAATTGCCCGAATTGTCTGAATTGTCTGAATTTATTGAATTGACTGAACCTCATGAATTGCCATTTGAATTGCCTTCTGAAATGTATACGGTGAATTGTAGTGACAATCAATTAACTGTTTTACCTGAACTTCCATATGGTATGACGGCTTTAGTTTGCGACAATAATCAATTGACGTCTTTGCCTAAACTGCCCCACACATTGACCATGCTAGAATGTCAATGTAATTTATTAACCGTATTGCCCGAGATACCAAAAATTTTACGTGTTTTGAATTGCTCCAACAACAAAATAGAAAAATTACCTAAACTACCACATGTGTTAAAATACATTGAATGCCAGAATAATCGGTTGACTGTTCTACCACCATTACCTGAAGAAATCATAAATATGAATTGTTCAGAAAATCAAATTACCATATATCCTCCGTTTTCAGAAAACGTTAAAAAGCGTGTGAAACAACAAAATGGGGCATTCATATATATTCAAAACAATCCTGCTAACGAACGGATTGATTTTTCAGATGTCAGAAATATCATTGACACGATACACCGGTTTCGAGAACTGTATTACTATCTTAGGTTCAAACCCGCTTTCCGAAGATGGTTATGGGAGAAAATCCGTCTTCCGAAGATCATCCGCGCAAACCATCCAGATTTGTTAGGACAGTTGTTAAAAGACGAAGATATGGATGATCAGGAGTTTCAACACAAAGTAGAACAATTTGGACAGTAGATGAAAATGTTCTTTGTGTAGCAACCACAGGTAAGAAGCAGGAACCTAAGTTCACATATCAACGTTTTTTATTTATGAAAGATAGATAGGAGGGAATATGGGAACCTAGGTTCCCATAAAATTGAAATCGTTTTTATTTAGAAATTCTAACAATATACTTTCCGAGTAATTATATTGTTTATTCTCCTCCCTCCTCACTAAAACAACTGAAAATGCTAGCCTTCTTCTTCGACAACTACATGCTCCGTTTCGGCGAAACCTTTTCCACTATGTTTATGGAAGAGTTTGTTCAGTCCGCTTGGCGTCTGAACGGTCATCAACTGATTGAATTGGAAAAGGACGCAGAACTGACATGCTGTTATGATATTCTCTCTATTGCCAAATACGAAAAACTCTCACACGAATGCGATATGTTAACCGGCGCTTCGCGCATATTGTATCGCTGGATATTGCGATTGAAACACGGGTTTGACCTGGTGTATCAGGTGGAAGAAAAAAAAGATGAAAAATACGCGGAACACGAAATGACCATGATTGAAATACAATTGTATTTGCGAAAAAATGGGATGGTTCTTCGCACCCAGAACGATATAGAAACTGGATTAGACCCCATCGACCAAATCGCCTTGCGTAATTTGACACCTTTATTGGATTTTATTTGTGCCTCGTGTTTATCTGGACTTCACTATAAATTGGACGTATTTAACGAAGAACAGAGAAAACAACAACAACAACAGAGACTGAAACAACTGCTTATTCGAACACCTGAAATGTGTGGTTCATATGAGCAGATGGCAACGGCAACGGTGATGGCAGCCGCAGAAACAGAAACAGATGCGTATTATCCTATGGACATTGTCGAAGATGAAATGGCGGGTGAGTTCTCCAGTTCCAGTGTAATCAGCGCATAATATATAGCAGAGCAGAACAGAGGTAAGTATGACGTGTGGTTATTTGTATGTTTTTTATTGTGTTTTTTGTTGTGTTTTATTTTTATTTTTCAACAAACCAACCAATATAAATGGTGATGGATAGGGAGATGATATATTCATATTCACAATGTTTATTACTTTTATTTATAGAGTTGGAAAATCTCCCAAAACATATTATGGAAAATACTGTGGTAGTTATATATCCGACGACCACGAAGGGTTGGACACAGAAGTCATACACTGTTTATGTCAAGGATTGAATAAATATCGTAGTATGAATGATATGCCAAAGTTGTCGCTCAATGCGGTGGTGGTAGGTGTATTATCTTTTTCACGAGACCAGTATATTCCGACCTATTCCAGTGAAAAGGAAATCCGGTGTTTTGATTTTTATAAAGATGACAAAAATAGAATATACATTAACGGTAAACTGATATGATGGGCAGAAATTATTACGATATAGATATAACACGTTTCTTGTTGTCTCGCCTCAAACAAAATAAAATAGAACAAAAAACACATAAACCGAAACATACATACAAAAAATATAATGACTGTTCTATTTTTTGTATTTGCTACCTTTTGGCTTGGAAGATTATTCGGAAAAGCAGATACAGAATGTCCGCACACGGCATATCCTCCCATTATACGCAACGTATCCTCCACCAATTTCCGTATTGTTCAATACAACGTCGAATGGTTGTTTGTGGATTATTATTCTCCCATGAACTGTCCCGGAACGGGATGTACGTGGGTCAACACCAGCGAAGCCAAAACCCATCTGAAATATGTCGCCAACGTTGTGCGCAATTTGCGACCCGACATCATGAATATGTGTGAAGTAGAGGGGTGCGATGAGTTGGACATGTTGCGTTCGGCGGTGGGCGGAAATACGTACGAATACTATCTCCGCAAAGGGACGGACACGAGCACGGGGCAAAATGTGGGAATGTTTACGCGCATTGACCCCCTGGTCGATTTATCGCGAACAGAGGCGAAAGTAGCGTATCCCATTCCGGGTTCTCAGTGTGGATATGTGGGTGCGGGCGGTTCGGTGGGGGTGAGCAAGCATTATTACACGACGTATTATTGGTATGGTCGGTATGTGCTGTTTGTGGGTGTCCATTTGTTGGCGTATCCGGAAGACCCCACGCGGTGTGCGGAACGGGAGGCACAGGCGCAGGTGATACAGAATTTGATTGTAGAGTTTATTAGCAAGGGGTATGAGGTGTTGGTTATTGGCGATTTCAATGATTTCGATGGTCAGGTGTTGGATGCGAACAATAACCGTCCTAAATCTCAGGTGTTGGAAATCGTCAAGGGAACGCGGGGGGCGCAATCAAACAAGTATGTGTTGTATAATGCCGCACAGAAGATGGCGCAATCGGAGAGGTGGACGGATTGGTGGGACAAGAACGAGAATTGTGTGTCGTCTGCGGACGAATTTTCATCGATAGACCATGTGTTGATGACGCCGTTCTTGTATTCGAAAATTAAACGGGTGAGTGTGTATCACGGGTATTCTGAGTTTTGTGGGAAATACAATTCGGATCATTACCCGGTGGTGGTGGATATGGAGTTTCCCTATTCCACACATTAGTTGGCTTGAGTTTGTATTAGTGTTGTGTTTACATTGTATAGAATAAATACAATGTAAATGGGTTGTGAGGGAGAGGGTTTAGCGTCGTTTGTTGGTTTTGTTGCGACGGCGTTTGTTCTTCTTGTTGGTTTTGTTCTTTCTTCTTCTTTTCCCGCCGGTTTTTTGGATATGAGCTCATATATATATTTATACTTATCGACAAACTCTTGACTTATAACCTTATTATCGTATTTTTCTATAAACGTTTTATTTTCATCCGTATTACTTCTCTGGTCAACTACTATTTTATAAGGATAGTAGGTACGTGAATCACCGTTATCAAGTTGGTGTGATACTGGTTTACTAGTCATATCTTGTTCTATTATTATTTCTATTGGTGTACATTTACTTTCCGCATTACAGTCTATAACTACGCATTTTTTATCTTTCTCATTGTTGCGTACATAATATCCCATATTACCTGTAATATCTACGGGCTTAACATCATATTCGGGGTGTTTGGTTTTATATTCGTCTAACGCGGTTTGTACACTAATTGGTATTTCTGGTGTAGTCTGTCTTCTCTTAAAAGGATTTGTAAATAAGCCCATTATTTAATAATATATATAACACATATATAACATCCACCACAATACCCAATACCCATACTATGCTACCGCATTCATAACAGATAAAAATCAAATATGAATTTTAAAAAAATATTCAAGGGTGTAAATGCGCAAAGGACTAAACGCTTGGGTTTCCATTATTATTATCTCAGCGTTCATACCCCATTCGCTTTAGCAAACATTTCATCCATAATCTCTTTATGCATGTCCGCCGACGCAACCTCACGTTCCTCGAAATTGACCGTCTGTGAAACACCCACTAAATCTCCCTCCTCATTCAATGTCTGGGTCAACACATTGCCCGACTTCTTCGCCTTCTCGATATTCTCCTCAATCGCCTTCTTCTTGGTCTCCTTTACACGTCGGTCAAACTCCTGTTTCGCCTTCTCCTCATTCTTCAATTTCTCCTTGTGTAATTGATTGAGTTCTTCCTCCATGAACTCCACACGACCTGTCTTATAAGCATCCGGATCCCACGGGATCCACATCCCAACGGGCCCCACAAAAATATCGTGATGGGGGTCCGTCTCACGCAACTTCTTACAGCGCATTTCGGCTTCTTCCTGTGTAGAAAACACACCGCGCAGTTTGAGACCACGAACACTGGTCTGGAACGCATGTTCGCGCTGGAATTTTTCGGTCAATGTCTCCTCGTTTTTGTCCAAAAAGGTCTTGTAATCATTCTCCGCCAAAAAGGTGTCGGACTTTAGGCGATGTTCCTCCTCCTTCACAAATTCATTGAAATCTTCACTAAGGGTTTCGATTTTGATATTGTATTTGTATGCGATGAAGTTTAGGAAATCAAAATATTTAGACATCGATTTAGTGAAATCCCATTGTTGAACGAATTGGTCAAACAAATAGATTTCGCGTTTCTTTAGTATCTTTTCGGGAGAAATGAAAGACATACACGCATATTTTTGGCCGGAAATGGGCGCATCTTCGTCGCATAAATCAATATAATTGGGGTTGGGTTTACCATTCGGAAGGGTTTTTCTTTCAAAATGTTGCTGTGTGGCGGACATTTATTGGACGTATGGTGTATTTCAATAAGTATGTTTATATTCGTTTAGAGTGAAATAATATCCTATGTTCGTTCTCCCCCTGTTAGGGAGATACACAAATATTTAGGAATAACCAATAACAATAACCCTCAGAACTTTTTTTATTTCAATATAATATAATTCTATTAAGAATGAGCAACGTCTTTGATTTCGGAGAACTCGTTAAGAGAGCCATAAAGTATATTGTAGAGGGTCTTATGGTCGCCATCGCTGCCTACGCCATCCCCAAGCACACCCTTAAGGTGGAGGAGATTGTTATTATTGCTTTGACCGCCGCCGCCACGTTCAGTGTCCTGGATGTGTTTGTCCCGGCAATGGGTGTCAGTGCCCGATCTGGCGCCGGTATGGGTATCGGATTTAACCTTGTCGGATTCCCAGGTGGTCTCTAAATATGGGAACCTAGGTTCCCATAGACCCTCCTCTACACAAAATAATCTACAATTTATAACAGGTAAATATCTGTTATAAAATCAAGAACTAAACCAGACAGGAAGGGGAGCCTTTGTTCTCATACAATTTTCCCATACTCCTTCCTTCCAATAATACTCTCATATATACACGAAATTCATATTAGATAAAAATCAAATATGAATAACAGAAAAAATACGGACAGGAGGGTCTATGGGAACCTTGGTTCCCATACCATATTAGACGGTAGGGAAAAATTCCCAATCCAAATCCTGACATACCATTTTCCAAATCATATCCTGTTTCAATTGTATCTCCCTATCCTTCATCATTGGAATATACGGCAAATATTGTGTTTGGTCAAGCAACACACACAACTGATACAACGTATACGTATAATTCATAAAATTACTACGGTCGGGCGGACAATGGATTGCCCACGGTTTCTGTATTTCAATAAACAAAACACACAATGTGCTATGTAATTCTTCGCTCATAATGGGAGGATTGATACCAAACAAAGAATTGATATACTGAATATGTTCAAAGTATTTATTTAGGCCCAACTTGGACAAAATCTCCCGCATCTTATCATAATTAATCGAAGAAATATCCGTTATGCGTTCCTTCTTAATGCGATTGCGTATTTTTTCAATGACATCTTTGGGTATTTGCGTGGTTTCTTTGGCTTGGAACTGAGAGAGGATTTCTTTGAAATGATTTAGACGAATATATGCGGTATAGGATACTTCATTGGGAGGTTCTTTATTCGACGGTTTGTAGCTATCCACAATATAAGTAATAAACTTACCACACTGTGGATTATTACAAATCAACACTCCCTCTTCTTCTTGTGGGATTAATTCTCCCTTTTTACACGACTCGCAAATGTCAGATGGAACTACGAAATCGCCAATATTCTCGATTTCCCCATTCACGTTCTTCCAGTAATTGAAATACATGTTTTTGGAATTGGAATATTTGGAGCTGTTTAAATCGGAACTATCTTCTGTGGTCGCTTTTATCCGGAAAAACGAATTTAAAATATTTACATTTTGCTGGTTGTTTCCGCTGGATATTTTCTTTTTGTCTTCGAAATACTGAAAGATATATTTAGAATTGTCTAATAAATAGTTTTTGCGTTGTGTCTTGAGTGTTTTTAGTTGGGTTTCAATATTGTCTATTCGAGTATAGAGCTCCATAATTGTATCGATTTTATGCTTGGGAGTATTTTTGAGTTTATGCTTTAATTGTTTTCGTTCGGTTTCTAATTTAGGAATGGTTTCTGTATCTACTGTGTAAAAAGTATTTAACATTTCAGTATGTTTTTCATCCAAGTTTTGTGTATTTTTAGTCGCATTCTTTTTTGCTGTTGTGGAATGGTTCATAACATAATACAATAATCGGTTTTCTTGTATTATTATTAAATTGTTTTTATGTGTAATAGATTGTAGTGAAAGCGGGTTGGATTATTGGGTTATTTAGGAAACTCGTAGGAACAACCTTTTACCAAATCAGGTTCCATTGTATAATCGTGTATTTTGTATGTCTGCCACATCTCCTGTATCACAAGTAATAGAAATTTCAGTAAAAAATGATAAAGTATCGGTGGACAATCCTAATGTGAAAAAGATGATATTTATAATGAATGCGTTGGAACAAGGTTGGAGTGTTCGAAAAAAGGGAGATGCTTATATATTTAACAAAAAACACGAGGGAAAACGCGAAGTGTTGCGAAAAGATTATTTAGACCATTTTATTGAACGGAATTTCGATTCGTCCTGTATTTTTGGTTGATATTTGGATATCTGGAATAGTGAAGGTACAAAAATATAAGTTTTTTATTTATTTTCATGGTATGTAGGAAATAAAACATTTCGTGTCGTTTTCGTTAAAACAAAATATTTAGGAAGTATATATCACAACCAAAATGGCTGGTGGATTGATGCAACTCGTGGCGTATGGCGCCCAAGACGTTTTCCTTACTGGAACCCCTGAGATTACCTTTTGGAAGGTTTCCTACCGCAGACATACCAACTTTGCGATGGAAAGCATTGAGCAAACCTTTTCCGGACAAGCTGACTTTGGCCGCAGAGTTACCTGCACCATCAGCAGAAACGGTGATTTGGCATACAGAACCTACCTCCAAGTTACTCTTCCTGAGATTAACCAAAACTTGAAGAACAGTACTGGTGCTAGTGAGGGTGTGTATGCTCGTTGGTTGGACTTCCCCGGTGAGCAACTCATCGCTCAGGTTGAGGTTGAGATTGGTGGCCAAAGAATTGACCGCCAATATGGTGACTCCATGCACATCTGGAACCAGCTCACCCTTTCCTCCGAGCAACAAAAGGGCTACTTCAAGATGATTGGCCATACCACTCAACTTGTCTATATCACCGATCCTGGCTTCGCTGATATTACTGGCCCCTGCGCTTCCACTGGTGGTCCTTCTCAGGTCTGCGCCCCCCGTAAGGCTCTTCCCGAAACCACCCTTTACATCCCCCTCCTCTTTTGGTTCTGCCGAAACCCTGGTTTGGCTCTGCCATTGATCGCCTTAAAATCTGTAGGGCATAAAAGTATCCATCCTGAAGTATCCGAGCAATGCTTTAGGGAAAATATGTTGTGGTCTCGGGATGAAACAATGTTTCATCAATCCCAGGTGCTAGTCGCGTGTTGTTAAAATAACAACCGTGGCAACATATTCAAATTGCGGGAAGTTCATAAAGACAGAAAATACTGTTTTCAAATAAGTTAAAGATGTTTATTGAATGTTGTAATAATGAGTAAAACTTGTTGCAAATGTAAATTGGTATTAGATTTAGAATATTTTGGTAAGCTGAAGAATAGCAAAGATGGGTATAAATATGAATGTAAAAAATGTCGACATGAATACACCGTTTTAAATAGAGATCGTATAAAAGAAAAGAATAGACTTTATTATGCCGAAAATAAAGAACATATATTATCGCAAAATCAAGAATATCGTGTAATAAATTCAGAAGCTATCCGGCTTCAAAGAAAAGAATATCGTAATCGAGAAGAAGTTAAAATACATATCAAAAACAAACAAAAAGAATATTTGCCAGTAAGAAAAGAAGCAATCAAAATAAGAAGATTGAATGATTTGAATTATCGGCTACAAGAAGTGTATCGTTCCAAACTACATCGTGGAATTAATGGAATAAATACTTCTTACACTACAATCTTAGGATGTGATTTTGATTTTTTAAAGAAATGGATAACATTTAACTTTGATAATACGATGAATTGGGATAATTATGGAACTGTTTGGCATATCGATCATATTTTACCCATAAATAGTTTTAACCTGTCATGTACAAATGAATTACAAATATGTTTTCATTGGACTAATTTACAACCATTATATGCTACTGAAAATCAATCTAAAAGTGATAAGATTTTACCTCATTATTATTTTAACAATTTAATAAATGTATTTAGGTTTAACAGTGTTTATAAACAGTATATAGGATACCAAGCTATAAACGAAAGTTTAAAGTGGCTGAGAAGTAAACTCAGGTATGGTAATAATTCCCTGTATGATGGCGGTAATACGCCTGAAATTGATAATCCGCAGCCAAGCCTCTAAGTTCGTTATGATTAGAATATGAGGAAGGTTCAACGACTAAATGGATATGGGTTTGAGTATGCTAATCCCATACAATGATAACTTAAGATATAGTCTAGTCCCCGGCCATGTTTTTACGATAAGAAATATTGTTAATCAGTCGTAAAAATGCCGATAAATACTCCGAAAGGAGGGGTATAACATGGTTCGTACAGTACCATGAAGTCAAGATTAACATTGATTTCCGTCCTATTGGCGAGTGCCTCTGGGCTGTTGGAACTCTTACTGGTGGCTCTGGCTCCAAGGCTGTTACCCAAGCTTACCAACAATCCCTTGTTGCTGCCTCTCTCTACATCGACTATATCTTCCTCGATACTGATGAGCGCAGAAAGTTCGCCCAGAACCCTCACGAGTACTTGATTGAGCAACTCCAATTCACTGGAGACGAATCTGTTGGCTCTTCCTCCAACAAGATCAAGCTCAACTTCAACCACCCATGCAAGGAGCTTATCTGGGTTGTTCAGCCCGATTCCAACGTTGACTACTGCGCCTCACTCAATGGTGAAAGTGTTCTTTTCAAGACACTCGGTGCTCAACCCTTCAACTACACTGATGCTATTGATGCTCTTCCCAACGCTGTCCACGCCTTCGCTGGTTCGGAGGCGGCTTCTGGTGCTAATGCTTTCATCACTGCCAGTGGACTTTTCCAAATGGCTGGCGCTGAGGGTCTTGGCGCTACTGCTGATAGTAGTACCCAATGGACTGGCTCTGCTTTCGGTAATAACGGCAACGCAATTGGCTCCAATGTCTCTGATGCTGGAACATTCGTGCTTGCCGAGACTGCCCTTGACATGCACTGCTGGGGTGAGAACCCTGTTGTGACTGCCAAGTTGCAACTCAACGGCCAAGATCGCTTCTCTGAGCGTGAAGGCTCCTACTTCGATGTTGTTCAACCTTTCCAACATCACACCAGACACCCCGATACTGGTATCAACGTGTACTCCTTTGCTCTCAAGCCTGAGGAGCACCAACCATCGGGAACCTGCAACTTCTCCAGAATTGACAATGCTACTCTCCAGCTTGTCCTTTCTTCAGGAGCTGTCGGGGGTGTCAACACTGCTAAGGTCCGTGTCTATGCTATCAATTACAACGTATTGAGAGTGATGAGCGGAATGGCTGGAGTCGCCTACAGCAACTGAGAGACCAACACGGTAGACCAACATTTTAAAATTCTTCTTTTGGTTTTTTTCATAAAAATCATAAAAATACTATAAAAATAAAATACAAACGTTTGTTTGTATTTTATGCTTGATTGCTTTTGAAATAATTACCTGTTCAGACATTTTGTTCCGCCTCCTTTTCTTTCTTCTTTCGTCTATATTCTGCTATTTCTTTCGCACGAATTTTTTTGTATTCTTCATTTCCATATTTTTCTTTCAGACTTTCACGGTAGCGTTGTTTCTTCAATCGTCGATTTTCTTTGTATGTATCAACAAAATTTCTATCGATGTATCTGAACATGACGTTATTTTGTGATTTTGTATTCTTTTCTACTGCTTTTTCTTCCACATAACCATTTCCATGTTTTTCAAATATCAATAGTAATCGGTCGAGCAATACATCTATATCGTAGTTTTTTTTCATAAGATTACATTCGCCACAACATGGTCTGATATTATATGGATAATATCCTAAATTATTATTTACACGGTCCACTCCGTTTTGATGGTTATTACTATTTTGTTTCCCACATAAATAACAACACTGTTCAATCGTTTCATAAAAGAGTTCTTCCGAAATAGCAAATGCTAAATTACGGTCTATCGCTCCTTTTTGATATGATTTATAAGAACCACCCATATGGTTTGCGAATATATCAGGAAACAAACAACCATCCACTATTGCTTGGTATGTTAATATGTGTTCCGCGCGTTTGATAAATACATCATCACTCAACGTCCCTTTGATAAAATTACACGTCTTACAACAACTCACACAATTATCTAACACATAACCATCTTGTGGATATTTTTTGTCAATTCCATTGAACCCAATTTCCTGTATTTCATCACAATAATAACAAGGTTGTATTACCATATCACAATACTCGTCAAATGATATTTCAAACCGTATATTTCTTTCAGCCGCACCTCGAATATAAAGAGTGTATTGTACTTGTTTATCGCGTTTTCTACGTTCTACTATTTCCTGACGTATTTCAGGATTGTTTTCATTCCATTGTTGTTTTACTGCCTTTCTTTCCGGTTTTGCTTCAGCAATTCGTGCCAGTTCGTTTCGGCGTTCTTTATCGCGTTTCGCATCTTGAATACGATTTTGTTCTCTACACGCACTACACGTTTTCGTTATTTCCGTTTTTAACCCCGAAAAATGGGATAAATCGTATTCTTTTCCACACGTATTACACAGCCTCACTGAAATATCCGTCATTTTGTCTACTACTTTTTCATTGATTTCACGAACAGCGCTTCTCAATTTATTGTCTTTTTCACGTTCCTTCGCACGGCAATCCTCACATTTAGAATATCCGTCATCTAATTCCAACTGCGCACGACAGCCACGAATATACTCACGACACACTTTTTTATTGTTTGCTTTTGTTTCATCGATAAACAAACAGATTTGGTGTTTTCCACAATATTTGTTCTCGGCACTTTTCTTGAAGGAACAACCTTCTTTTCCACACAATACCACTTCATCACGCATTTTTTCACGCGCTTTATCGCGATTTGCTTTACCACGATCCCGACACTTAGAACAGGTTTTTGTATCCGCATCTTCAAACCAATACATTTTGGAACAACCTTGACATAGGGTCAAATTTTCCAACATAGCATCCGTATAATCGTTCATATACTGATGTAATTTACAAAACCGAGTATCCCCAATCGAGTGGTTTCGGCAATTATCGGAATGCCTGTCTTTCGCTAAACACTTTTCTTTCTTTGTCATTATACACACAATACTACAATACCCAAAATAGTGTATTTTAGAATGGGCAAAAACACATTTCAATTTTTTGTATGGGTCTATATGAATAGGCAAATAACCGATATAAATAAATGCGCGTAAATCCAATATACGTATTTCAACCAATAATGAGCACCCGAATTTATAATTCCAATACCCAAAACGATTTGCTTCTACAAAATTTGATGGACTTTTATAGCAATCGCGACCATCTCCACAAGATGATGTATATTATTAACGGTGAATCCAAAGTGTCGCTCACCATCGTGGATTGGTTTGTCACCAATTATGCGAAAAAATATTATACAGTGTATTCTCTCCCAACGTCATCCTCGGAAACCGTGCGTTTCAAAGTGTACAATGATTACAAACTCAAACTCAAGGCGTATTCCAAAAAGAGGTTTGACCCATTTTGCCGTTGGGAACGCATTTTCATACCCTATGACCAAGAAAAACATATGGAAACGACCATTGGGCAATTGAACTTTTTCAAATGGGCGATAGAAAACAATATCGTGGATTATATCAAACAGCACTATGACGAAATCGAAGCGGATATGAATGAGCGCAAAAGTTCGTATTCGCGTGATACGACGTCCGATGCGGCGGAAAAGGCGCGCAAGAAACGCGAAGAGTTGTCGGTTTCGGCGTGTAAATGTATTAAAAAAGAAGATATAAGTATTATTGTTCGATTTGGCGTATAAACCAATCCATTATAAAAAAGATATATAATATACGTGTGTGTATATTACATATTTTAACTACTACTACACCGGTCAAATGGAAAATAACGCGCATTTTGTAATGGCTAGAATAGACTTACCTATATTATTACGCAATGATGGGAGTTATGATGCGATGAATGAACGCGCGAAAGTGAGTTTTTTTAGCATACGTGAATTGCCGGAAGTAAACAATCAGACGCAAATATCATTGAGCGATTTATTTTCTCAAATGGACCCCCCTCCACCGAATAACTCAAATAAAAAAGAAAATAGTTCGAATACTCGAATACGTATAGATGAACCGGCAACAACAACAACCTCCATGGATTTATCTTGGTTTAGGCCAATGGAAAATGCGAACGCAGAAGAAGATAACTCCCATTCCGACATTCCGTACAATAACACTACGCTCCACAACACAATATCCTCAGATACTCATTCAGAGAATGAACAACATATGTCAGCTGGACATGGCGATACACATCCAACATTTCAACCGTCGGAGGATACAGATATTCTTTCGGATGGAGAGGAGATTTCTTCTGTTTCAAAATCGGAAACTGGGTCAGAAAATGAACCAGAAAACGAAATTCCGGTTATGCAAATTATGCGGTCTGAAATAAAACAGCGTAAAATGCCTACGCAAGGTAAAACATTTAAAAAGTATGACAAAAGAGTACGCAATTTTACCCAAAAAAAATATAGCGCATACACATAAATGTTTTTAACGTCTATTCTCCAGGGTAAAACCCCTGGATACGTTAATTCAGATACATAGGCCGATGGTAGTTTTCGTGTAAGAACGGCTGTGGAAGTTGCTTAGGTAGTCGTTCCGCAATGTTCAAAGACGGCATTTGGTTTATTTCTGGACGAATAGGTTCTTGGGGAGACACTAAATTAGTCGAACCAATTCCAAAGAGTTGTGTTTCAATATCACAATAATTTTGCGATAAATTGCGGTGTGCGGTTTTCATTCCTACTAAACCATCTCCCTGAAAATAGGAAACAGAAGGAATGCCTACATAACTAGACTGTTCGTATGCCATGAAAGAATGTGCCTTGGTATATGCTTCTTGTTCGGCGCGATAATCGCCTGGTGTATTTTTATTTCGTGTAGAGGACATAGATATATATTGAATGTATATATTCGTCCACGAAAACTTCCGCTACATACATAGTGTATGTATGACTGCTCTTATACATATTGGTATCATTCTACAACACAGACAATACACGTGTGTAATATTCGTGTGTTGGTGTTAATCCATCGGGATAACGTTCAAATAACGTAATCAACGGATAAAAAACGGCCAAATAATCATAAGACAATAAAATGGCTATTCCAATTTCGCGGTCGGTAGAGAACATTTTTGCGGCAGCTGCGTCATATAGTGTTTGAAACAGAGGAATATGAATAGTGAGTGCGGATACGCGATCGATGAATACAGAGACAGAATGTTCGTCGTAATTGTATTCGTCTAAAGTTTCGTCGTCTAAATCGGAGAGTGTTTGGACGTTCTCATAATATTTAGAAGTATCCATCTGTGTTATTTGCCTAAAGATGCGTCGATATTCCGTGTTGGATGTGTAAGAAATAGAAATGTCTGGAAATACACTAGACATGGTATGATAAGGATGATAATAAATGTATTCTCCCTTTGGGTTTATATTTGTATGTGTGTTTTCGATTTTTGTTGCGAATGATATTATACAGAATACTAGAGTAGGTTCTGTATAATATTGTGTTTGTGTTTGTGTGTTGTATTTGTATTTGTATTTGTGTTTGCGATTAGTCGCATTATTGGGAAGGCAGCAATTGTTGAAGCTTGGCCATTACGTCAGGACTTCCGCCGATAGCCTGTGTAAGTGCTTCTGTTGCCATTTTTTGTTCGCCCTCGCCACCCTTAAGCATATCTGTCATTTTTTGAAGTATTTCATCACCACCACGTTGGCGCTTGTCTTGTTGGCGCTTGTCTTGTTGACGGCGCTTTTGTGTTCGCTTACCCCCCTTCTTGCTTTGACGTTGTTTTTTTTGTCTTTTCCCTCCAATAAGATTGCGCAATGTAGCAGACATTTTTATATTGTATTCGCAGATTTATTTGTGGTCCTAAGAAAATGTTTCGTTTGTTTGAACATATTGGTTAAGTGCCAATATCATTTGTTCTTCCGCAGAAAGTTTTTGATAAAACAAAAAATCATCGAATTTCAGCTGAAAGAAATATTTTCCATTGGCAGCAACACATTGTACGTACGCTCCACTATTGTGGAATTTCACACCAATACACAATGCGCCCGATTTGAGACGCGCCTTCGTTTCATCGTGTTCAATGGGAGAAATACGCAACCACCGTAATAATCTCCCGTTTTGGAATTTGTGTATAACATCAATGTGTTGATATTCTAAAAGAGAACGGCAACATTTTTCAATAAATTCGGTAGAATAAACGCCTAAATCTGTTAGCGTTTCCACCACTTCTTCCGTTATTTGGTTCAGTGTTTTTTCAGCAAAATGCTGGCGGTTTTCCGCACCAATTTGCTGTAATAAATCTTCAACACATAATGTGTTTCGAAGTGTGGGGTCTGTTTGTGCTCGTTCGAAGAGTTCCTGTATCGTATTTTGGTTCATACTATAGTTGGGTTTGTGATGCGGTTGCGAATGTTGTTATCTGTTATGTGTTCTATTTTATATTATTTTTACTGGTATGGGAGAGAAATAGAAATGCCGGTTTGTTTTCCTAAATGATTTGCGGTATCCGAAACCATTCTCCCCACAAACGTTTTTGAATATTCGGTTGCTATTAAATTACTCGCCAATAGTAAAGCGCTACCAAATACAATTGAAACATCATATTTGTTTAATTGGTGTTGTCGATAAGGGAAAAACCGAATGAGCAAAAACAAACAAATAAATGTTTGTGTTATTACGTTCAGAACATGTATATAAGTAATATCTACGTAAAACACACCAATATAGGTAATAAAATACAATACGTGGGCAAGGATAACTAATCCATAAAACGGGAGATAGGATTGTTCCAAAAGACGGTCGGCTACACTGAGAGAAATCATATAAGATATTTGTAGAGAAACCATACACCCGGGGGTAAAAATGTAAAAATATCATAAACATACATATGGTATTTTCATAAACGCACTGTGGGGGCATTGGACATGTTTTATATGGTTGAATATTGGTTTCTCCCATCATATGTGGAGTAAAACGAGTTATTCGTAGTTAATAACCCGCCCATAGGATTAGCGGAGGAGTAATTGCCATATTGTTGATGTTGTGTTATTTGAACAGGAGAACCCACAGAAGTGGGGGAGATAGACGTGGTTTCCGATGAACGAAGTGTTGTAAATGGGGTTAAGGTGGTCTGATTTGGACAATCTTCTTCTCTATAGCCGACTTTCATATAAGGAGCACATCTAATATTTTTAGGGTTTAATGCCATATTTACGTCGTTTTTGGGTATATTAAAATCCGGACCACGAACATATTGTTCCATTAACTTAATACAAAAGTTAGGGAATATTTTCATTATATTCAACATATCCACGACATCATTGTATGCGTTTATTGTTTCGGGAGACTTACCATTATTGCCTTTGTTCCACGCTTCAATGCGAACAGTCAGTTCTCGCAGTTTAGCGAGAGAAATGGTTCGTTGGGTCAAGTATACTTGAAATTCTTTATCCACTATTGTATCGTCCATAAATCCGGTCATAAACAATCGCTTCAGCATATCACTTTGTTTATTTGTACCATACGAACCTACTATCTTCTTTAGGAAAGAATACATTGTTCTATAAGAGAGTTGTCCGTCTTGGTGTGTTTCGTTCAATTCTAAACGTGTATTTACTACTTTAGCATAACTTGTAAAAGGTATTTGTGTATCATTGTTCAAGTTGTCAAAAGCGGTGGCGTCTTTAAAATCCGTCAGATTGGTGTCTACTGATTTTATGGCCATCATAATAGTTTCCAGTGGATATGGTATCATTCTGCCGTCTAATTCACTGTTTCCTTCTTCAAAATACATATCTACATATTTCACCACTGGTGGTTCATTCACAATTTTCATTGGGTTGCTACAGTCGATTTTCTTACCTCCCCGTTCTAGCAAAAACACAAACATTTCCATCGCATTTATAAATTTGGGTTTTCCGTTGGTCGACATTCCATTGTAGTCTAATTGGTATTGTTGCATAGACCGGAGAAACTGATAAAACACAGAACTATAGGACGGTTCATATATAATACCAAACGAATATACGTAGCACATGAATGAAATCAAATGTTTCATGCGCACACCGAAATTCATTAACGTGGTAATAAAATCCTTGAATGTGCTCCAAGTAACACCGACCTTAGATATATAAATGGTAAACTCTTTAATGTCGGAATATCTAACACCGAAATCGTAAATCATATCAACGTATTCTTTCATGTTGTTTGTATCCACCCCAAATTTCTGTAGTTCTTCCATAAACACTTTGTATTCGTCCGGGTTATTTACATTAAATCGCTTGAACTGATGGTTCATGGAAACAATGTCTTTCCATTTGTTATTGCTGACCTTATATGCTTGGTCTTTGTCATAAATACCGAACGTATTCACCGTATTAATTAAATTGGCTGCTTCTAATCCCTCTTGAATAGTTGGAGAATTGGGCGCACTAGAAGTAAACCCTTCGTCGCATTTTAAGAAATTGGAAAATTTTGCTTGGAATAAACTGGTATTACTTTCTAAATACGGTCGTAAATCCGTATATTTCATATTCAATTGTCTGCGTAATGATATAAACAAATCGATTAACGAACACACTTTTTTAAATCGCATACTTTGTATGACTTGAATAGATTTCAAAAAACGTTCCGACAGTTTACTCAACGCCGTTTCGGAATTCATGTTATTGTCAATTCCACTCACATTAAAAAAATCATGGAGTGTTTTCTCTTTTACCAACCGACTTAAATCGTGTTTCGTATTATTCGCTTTGTCATTCATTAGGTCTTTGTACCTATTAAACGAATTTATCCCAATCGTATTATACATAATAATCTTCATTGCCTTTTTTTTGGCGTCAGTATTGCTGATTTGGTCTAACGTATATCCGAGTTGCGTGGTGTTTTGTACAATATAGTTGGGTATTTTAGTGAGGTCGGCTGGCAAAGCAAACTTAGAAAGTTCATTATTTAATTCTAAGTATGTTGCTGTGCTGTTATCGTTTATATATAACACGCCAAACATACTATACACATTAATGTGCTGTATCAAATCTGTGGAATCGATTTGGCCGTTGTCTGTCATAAATTGCGCATAATTTTTACTTGTAACCCCAAAATCAACCATAATTTTAATAAATGTATTTCCGGTCTGGTTTTGATTTTGTCCCCTTCCGTAGATATAACTGTTTAGTGTATTCGCAACACCAGCTACATCAGAATAACGGACAACTTTATACCACTTTAATAACCCAATCATTTCCAACGGACTACCGTTCATTTTTAGTTTGTCATTCATTATTTTTTTGAATTGTATGAAATCGTTAAACTGTTTAATGCCATAATCGGTTATGGTATTCATAAACTTAGTGTAATCCAGTGTGTTATATTTGTAGCCTAATCCTCCCATTTCGCGAATAAATTCAATATCCTGTGTTGTTCCCGATAAAAAATTTTTATATTTTTGGGTCATTTGATTTCTGAAATCAGATAATTTTTCCAGCGTGTCTACTCCAAAACTCACATATGGTCCCATAAAGTTAGATACGTTATCTGGCGACGTTATATCAACACCATAATCATTTTTTAGGTTTTTCAGTATTTCGGGAATATTATTTTTATCGACATTGCCGAATTTCTGTAATGCGTCGAAATACTCGTTTAGGCGATATTCATTAATGTCTAATCCCTCCACAAACCCTTCGACCGACGACATGTTTTCTTTTGGCGGAAGTGCTTGACCATACATATTATGTATTCCCATCGCATTGACGTAATTTCTGGTTTGAACGCTAAATACGTTTGCCGCGGTAGGGTTCATAGAACAATT